>Ga0209022_1000052_pt1 | contig 146309 bp, 103 predicted proteins | sample PinacodermPK_FD_187300 | JGI IMG/M metagenome (GOLD analysis project Ga0209022, IMG submission 187300) | Host-associated microbial community of the marine sponge Aplysina aerophoba from Gulf of Piran - sponge pinacoderm, lysed by proteinase... | ecosystem: Host-associated > Porifera > Sponge >... | reverse complement strand
ATTGTGTAATATATGTGTATATATCGGGTTAGTTCACTCTCAGCTTCTTTTAGTTATAGGTCAACATGTTTAACTACATCGCAAATATATAAATTAAATGAGCAATATAATAGTATATATGGTATAAGATATTCCAGGAACTCTATGATTAATGCTCTAATCAGTTTATTATGGCAAATGGTTAAGTTAGCCAGCAAGGAAAATTTCTTTTTATGGTATAAATTTCACTTGAAGAATCTTTAGTTTAGATTTTGCTCTGAATTAAAAATTTAGACCTCAAATAATTATATAGCAGAAAAAATAGAACTCCGTAGATAGAACCAAAAACAGCACCTGAGATTATATCTAATGGATAATGCACTCCAATATATACTCTTGAATAGGCGATTAATCCTGCAATACTCAAAAGAACATAGGGGAATATGCGAGAACTGGTTTTGAGAATCAAACTAAATAGAACTGCAAGACCAAAAGAATTAGATGAGTGCCCTGAGAAAAATCCATAATGCCCGCCACAATTCTGCTTTACTAATCGAACTAACCCTTCCAAGCTTGGCTCATAGCATGGTCTAAGTCTTTCGACTGTTTCTTTAAAGAAATTAGTTGACTGATCAGTCGCCCCAATCAACAACAACCCCACTAATAATATCAATAGAGTTTCTCTGGTCCCTTTTGTAAACCATAGGTAAGTCAAGCAAGAAAAATATACTACTACATTAGCAAAAATGCTTGTTAAAGCCATCCAAAACCAATCAAATGAAGTAGTTCCCAATCCGTTAAGGAAAAGAAATAATCGTTGGTCTATATTCAATAAATTTTCAATCATTTTATTCTCTCATTCAATTAACATATGGATATTTATATTATATCCTTTGGTCTAAAATTCTTCATTTTGGATGATTACTACAGAATCATTATTTAATTATTTTGTTTGGAGTGACATTTTTCCTCCAAAGTAAATACTATTCAGCCCTTATCTCCGGTGATTATAACTACGTGAACGACTCAAAATCATGTGTTTTGAAATTATTCTAAATCTAGCAAAGAGTAAAATTGAGGCTACAAGCATTCCTATCAACAATCCAATCCATATTCCTTGAGTTCCATAGTTTGTCTTCATTCCAAAATAGTATGATATGGGAAAGCCGATAAATCCATATGCAAAAAAACAAATTAACGCCGGAATCTTAACATCTTGTAATCCCCTTAGTGCACCAATAATGACAGCTTGGATGCCATTGAATATCTGAAACACGGAAGCAACTAGTAGCACTTGAGAAGCAATATAAACCACTGACTTTATTTCATTGATTTCTTCTAAGTTATTTCTATCAAGATAAATCCAGGGTAGATGGCTACGACCAATTAGAAATAGTAAAAGGAGTACTATGTCAATTAGTATTATCAAAAGAAATATTGAATAGGCAATTCTCTTTAGTCCATCAAAATCTTTAGCTCCTTTATAATTACCTACCCTAATTGTTGCTACAACTCCAATACCCAACGCAAACATATAGGTTACTGCAGTAAGATTTAATCCAATTTGATTAGCAGCTTGAGATAATTTACCTAAAATTCCAGAAAGCCATATTGCCGAAATAAAGAACAGAAATTCACACATCAATTGTAAAGCTGAGGGGTAGCCGATATTCAAAAGTTTTTGAAAAATCACAGGTTTAAACTGCCAATCGTAAAAACTTGGCAAATACTTTCGAATCTCTCTTTTGTCAATGACATACCAAACCATAAAAAGCACTTTGGTACTGCGTGCCAAAAATGTTCCGATTGCAGCTCCTTCAATACCTAACTCCGGAAAAATCCAGATTCCAAATATCAAAAAATAATTTAGTACTACATTGAGGATATTTGATATGACTGTTGCGTACATTGCTGGCAATGTTTTTGACAAACCATCTGTAAATTGTTTGAAAGCTTGAAACATCATTACAGGGACAAGAGAAAGAGATCCCCACTTTAGGTATGGCAATGCCATATCCACAACATCATGACTTTGACCCATATTATATAAAATGGGATGAGCCAAATAAATCGCGAAGCACAATAAAATGCCTAGCGTAGAACATATGATAAGTCCATTAGAAAAAATCAACCTGATTACTTGTGGTCTTTTAGCTATCTGTGATTCAGCTACTAGCGGAGTAATAGCAATTGAAAATCCTAATCCAATAGAAAGAGCAATTAACAGATAACTATTTCCCAGGGATATTGCAGCAAGTTCTGATGGACCCAAATGTCCTACCATAATATTGTCTACTAGTTGAACGATAACATGTCCTAGTAAACTCAATATAACCGGATAGGCTAGTTTTAGATTGTAACCAAATTCTCTGGTATAGTCTTGATGGAAAATGCCTCTTTTAAAAATTATAAGATTAAAGCGCACAATCAGGTCATTAACGCAACTTTTGTTTAAGTCAGTTATTTCATACCAAAGTTATATTTATTGAGTTAATAGATGTTCCATGATTGGATTTGCCACCTCACATTAACTGGTATAAAACAACTGTTTAACATTGGAAAAAGTAGCAATAAGTCTATTTAAATTTTGTTAATTTTTTGTCAATAAGGAAATTAATTCTTGGTGCTTATTTCCTCAACCCCTAAAGTATTTTCCTTAAATGAAGATCTTTAAACAAAAAACTGCGGTTTTGTCAGCGGATGGGGATTTGATTTATAAAAAACGAGTATTGTTAAGCCTTAAATCTCTTTGCAGATCATTAATTAGAAATAGCAGAATTGATTTCTTTAAACCCTCTGAAACTAATTACCTTGTGATTTATGAAGAGTGCGCAATTAATTTTTTGGACTGACTCCAGAATTGGAATTGGGTTCATATTTGACTTTATGCTGACTAAACTTATATTTATAAAAATTTTTCTTGATGATATTTCACTAAATAGTTATTGATATGACACTTTAGTGGGTTTATTCTGCAGTTATTTTATTTCACGATTAAATGCAACCATCCCGGTGAAGGCTTCGAATGGGATACTATTTCCTCAAAAATATGTTGATGATGAACTTTCTCTAAACCCTTGAGACTGGTGAGCATACATGGGACAAAACGATAAAATCTATCCTAGGTCTAATCTACTCTCCATGACTTCTTGCTAATCTGCCTATTCCTCTTTTCTTATCCTTGATCAAGAGTTGATGTTGAAAACACTTTTCCAAAATCAGACCTGCTGTTTATATCTTTTAACAACAGATCATCATTTATCTTGGGCTGACACCCTCTTCCCTATAACCCTTTACGCTCATCTATAGGAACTTTTTCTCCTAAATTTCAGAAACACTGACTGTCAGGTTCATTGGCAGGGGTGTAATGAATCTCCACAGAATCAAGCCGTCATTATTGGTCGCTGTATGCTTCTTGTAACCAAAACAGGTCTTCTCGGACTATTTGAGTCACCGGCTTTATGATTGGCATTTGGACTTTCTCTTTCATCTCGGGTCAATTCTTCATCCCAAGGCCTATCTAATTTTCTATCTTCAACCAATTTTATGCTTCTACTTTCCTATTGGGAAAAAACTTGAGTTTGGGAGATTCGTTGATAATTGCTGCACTTTGACCATAAAGTCCTTTTTGTCAATTTTATTAGGACATTATGAATTCCGGATTACTAGTTAGTTCAGGGCACACAAACTTTGTTGAATCATTGAAACTTAAAACACATAAATGGGGTGAGTTGTTCCCACATCTTCTGATCTTACTCCACTTCCAGTAGGACCTTTTAAGATCTTGAAGATATACATCACATTTTTATCCATTTGATTTGTCCATGCTGCTGGAATGGCAAGATTACCGGAAGCCGGTAATGCCATAGCTAATCCGAGAGATTCACCGATGTGATTTGGTTGGCTTGTATCAAATTCGTATACACCAATCCAATGGCCTTCACGAGTAAGCGATGAAAGGAGTTTAATAGTAATCGTCCTACCTGGTCTATAGTAATCAAGTGTGGTAACAGCTTTTATAGGTAAATAGTTGTTTGGATTGTTTTTCCAATCGTCCAGTAATTTTAAATATGAGTATTTCCTGTAACTAGGATCATTTTTAGTTGGTTCTTTTGCGATATCCCAAACAAAAACACCGAGGGCTCCATTATCTTTCGCCCACTCAGCTTTTCTTCTGATTTCATATAGACCATTGTATCTTTGTTCATATCTACCTGTAATGCCTGGAGTATGAAAGCTAGAGGTGAGATATGCTCGAGAATCTGCACCTCCTTGTTTTAGCATATCAATCCAGTTATATCCGCCCGGTGTACCAGCTGGAGCGAGTTGATTTCCTTCGGCTTTGCTAGCGTCTGCAATCGAACTCCATAAAGCCAAACCAAATGACATCTTCCTCCAGGGAAGCCCCTTACTCAGCCAACCTTCAGCATGACTAATCTGATCTCTACCCGAATACCATCGAATATGATCCATTTTATCTGGGCTATAGGTTTGAAGTCCTAACATATCAATAGCGTTTATAAACTTGGGAGTAGCTATTAACGAACGTCTATGGTCCGATCCTGCCATTGTTGCTGTACATAGTTTTCTTCTCCCTCTTGCTTGGCGATCTCGCATTGCATTGCACAATTCGTCAATAAAGTCTGCATAATGTAGACCCATATATTCCGCATCTAAAGAGTGATCTTCAAAATCGATATCTATGCCATCAAGATCATATTTATCAATATAATTGGTCATTAACCAATTGATTGTTCTAGTTCTATTTTCAGGAAGTAGTAGCTTCGCGGTTTCTTTTCTATGGGCAAGAGTAGTCTTTATTTCTGTCAGTGTCAAAAAAATTTTCATATGTGGATTGTCACTACAACGTCTAAACCAAGTAATCATTTTCCCGAAATCAACTTGTCTGGTATTATCAAGGTTCCCTCCATGGACTAATCCTCTGTCTTCAGTTACTGAACGATAAGCTATACGAGCACTGATATTCAATTGGGTGATGTCAGAATAGTGGTATCTCCTATAGTATCCTTCACTATTCCCTCTGTCTGTATATCCCCACCAAGGCAAGTACCCCATTATTTCAAAATCACCAAACGATTCATCTCCTCTTTGCAGATATTCTCCTGGAGTAAGGCAATCCGCTGAAGAATCTATTGTATTATTTGCTTCAGTAGACAATTTTTCAATATCCTGCGACTTATAGGAAATACATGTAAAAGATACTAGTAAAGAATAAATAAAAGCTCTTTTCATAATAATTAATTGATATCTATAGATTTAGTTTTTAATTCACAAAATGCGTATTGCTTCCAAATCAGTAAGTTGTACCTGAATAATGGGCATGGCATTATTTGAACCTTCATGATAGACTCTGCTTGTTTCAGTTGAAAGATCATATTTAAATATTTTTTCAATTGATTTAGAATTTGGTTAAATTATTTGGCTTGCTTTCAGAAATGTTCAATTTAAGGGAGAGTTTTACTAATTACCGAAAGAAGTCAGAACAAGGTATAAATGGGGGTTGTTTTACGAGAGAAAATCCTTCGTCGGTGCCTGTAGAAAAGTCTTCATAATTGATCACGGATCTTATGTTCCAATTTGATATGTCCTGATTAAACGATGCTGCATCTTTAAACATATGGAACATATAAACTACGCTGCTCACATTCCAGCTGGATATATTCTGATTAAACGATGCTGCATATTTAAACATCCCCTGCATACTAGTCGCATTGCTAACATTCCAAGAACTGATATCTCGATTGAATGCCCTGGCACCTGAAAACATGACACCAAAATCATTTACTCTACTAACATTCCAAGAACTGATATCTTGATTGAATGAAGGAGCATTCGCAAACATTCCACTCATAGAGGTTACTCTACTAACGTCCCAAGAAGCTATGTTTTGATTAAATGAAAGAGCACCCACAAACATCGCGTGCATACTAGTCACATTGCTAACATTCCAAGAACTGATATCTTGATTGAATGAAGAAGCATTGGCAAACATATCTCCCATATTGGTTACTCTACTAACATTCCAAGAGCCAATATCTTGATTGAATGAAGAAGCTCTATCAAACATTCTCTGCATATTGGTTACTCTACTAACGTCCCAAGAAGCTATGTTTTGATTAAATGTTGAATAAGTGGTAAATAGATTACTCATGTCTTTTACACAAGTAGTTACAACATTAGATAGATTACCACCATCTTTGATGGTAGCGATCAACAATTCCCTGTCAACAATCAAATATTCTGCCTCTCCAAGATCAAGCCGTTGACCAATATCAGAGGAAGAACAATCACCAGTAAACGTTACTGTAATAGAATTGCTGGCCAATTTGAGTTGACCTGTTGGTGTATTATCAGTTGGTGTGTTATCTGTTGGTGTATTATTATCAGTTGGTGTGTTATCTGTTGGTGTATTATCTGTTGGTGTGTTATCTGTTGGTGTATTATTATCAGTTGGTGTGTTATCTGTTGGTGTATTATTATCTGTTGGTGTATTATCTGTTGGTGTGTTATCTGTTGAATACAATTGTGCTTCGAGTTCTAATACTTGATCATTTGCTTTTTCTAACTCAGTCTTTAATCGCTCAATCTCTAAGTCCAAACCCTCATTGGTACTCTCAAGTTCACTCAGATCTGCCTTAGTTTGGAGCATTTCTGATTTAATGGATTCTAACATGGAGTTTAATTCTAGCTTAGTAGATTCTAATTCTGCAACTAAATCTTGATTGTGCTTTTCTAAATCAATAATCGTCTCAAGATGTTGCTGGTTCAAAGACTCTATTGATTCCGACAGCTCTTCAAGTCCTAATACCTGATCATTTGCTTTTTCTAACTCAGTCTTTAATCGCTCAATCTCTAAGTCCATACCCTCATTGGTGCTCTCAAGTTCACTTAGATCTGCCTTCGTTTGTAGCATTTCTGATTTAATGGATCCTATCTCTATAACTAAATCTTGATTGTGCTTTTCTAAATCATTAATTATCTCTAGCTGTTGCTGATTCAAAGACTCTATAGAAGCTATTTTCGACTGCTGATCCTCTATTAACGATTCCTGCTCTTTACTCTGTGATTCTAACACTTGAAGATCTAAACGAGTTTGATCAAGAGCCTGCTTGTATCGTTCATTCTCCTGCTCCAGTTTTGCAACCTTTACATTTTGAAAATTCATGTCTCGGACAAGATGCTGGTTTTCTAGCTTTAACTGGTTGTAAGTAATTTGTAAATCTTGTAAGCGACCCTGGACAGTCTCAAGCTGAGATGATAACTGGTCTAGTTGGGGTACAATGAGCGAATCACCATCTTTGCTACAAGCAAAAACAAACACCAAAATCGCTGATAATACCCTAGCACAACAAAAATATATCTTCTTCCCCCTCATAATCTTGAACTATTATTTACCGATTGGAATGTATTGATGTTGTATCTCACCAAGAGATCACTGTCGGTAATAGCATATCCATCTTCGTCCGTATATCCCGATGGATTACTGGAAAGAGCATCTCTATAATCTTCAATCAAAACCTTCCAAGTAGATATACTATGACATAATAAGCAATATATGCCACGTCTCCACATATCTATTACTGCTAGAAACCCCGGCGGAGATGCATTGTCCCATATTTCAGCTAGTCTTGAAAAGAAAGTAGTCAAATTATAAGAAAACCTTAGATTAACGGACTCTGAGTTTTTCCCGGTAATCAAAATAACCCCGAAAGCTCCTCTAGTACCATATATTGAAGATGCTACTACATCTTTAAATACCTTTACTGTCTTGATGTCCATCGGACGGATGTCAGTCATAGCAACTAGGAGATTGTCAACTAACACTAATGGGTCTCCACCATTAATTGATGTAGTACCCCGTGTATTAAATTCGATTCTTTCCACATAAGACTCTTCATCTCCTAAGAAAACTGTCAAGCCAGGTGTAGTTCTTTGAAGAGACGATAAAGTTGAAGTAATGGAACGGCCTCCCAGAACTTCATCCAAATCTAAAGAAGCAACAGATCTAGAGATCTTTGAACTATACTGTGTTCCAAAGCCAGAGACAACAACTTTATCTAGACCTTGTATATCAACTTCTAAAGCAACCCAAGTATAGAAATCACTATATGACGGAACTTCTTGGGTAAGAAAATCTAAGTAAGAGAATACTAGTGCCGTATTTGTATCCGTTGCACTAAACTGAAAACTACCATCAAAATTAGTTCGTACTCCACTAGTGGTACCCTTTTCAAGAATATTTTCTCCAGCTAAGGTCTCTCCTTGTTTCTCATCAACAGTGCCGGCCAACTCGTCATCCTTGTCAGGATTAAAGCTTAATTCTACCCCCCCCCTTAATATTAGGGATTATCAGTGTGTGTTCGTACGATGCCATCTTAGACATCACGACCATAGCTATATCTTTAATCATGTCTATGTTTTTACCACAGCTTTGCTACCCCCGAATATACATAAACAAGGTGAATTTTGCAAGAAAAAAACCTTCGTTTTATTTTTTATTCAAAAGCATTAGAATTGAAGCATTAATTGAGTTTAGAAAGTATTTAACAAATAGTTAAACTGTCCAAATAATTGAATTTAATTTCTCGTTTCGAGGATATTTCGGATTTTTAATCCTTTAATTCTAAACAAATGAGGTGGTTTTTACTCATTGCATTTATGAAAATAGCATTAAAATAGATGAAATAATTGAGTTTAAAAATTTATTGGATAGATAGTTAAATATATTTATTAATAAATATAATTTGTATTTCAGAGAAAGGGTCATTATGCTTTTAAATTCTTTAATACCAAATAAGTATTTTTCAGCCACACCAAACTGTAATGGTAGTAAACGAAGCTTAGCGAAGTTAAGAGGTACCCCTGCTCCCGTCAACTTAGCCAAGGCGTTCTAATTAAGAACACAGTATTAAACGTTGGCAAAACACTACCTTCGCTCGGAAGTTTTTCATGGACATTGAACAAACATTTTTTCCAGATCAACCAACCAAAACAATTCAAGTGTGAAGGATATGTTGTAGCGGATAGATCTATAAGTGGTTGATTATCAATACATCAATGTCAATTTTGACAAACTTGTGCGAAGATTAGCCCTCTTAGGTGATGGCGGACAAAAGTTATAATTCCATTTAAATACTATATCAGCTCAAAAAAGATTTGATGCATAATTTATATCCTAAAGTTGCATTAATCCTGACTTTCTGGTCGAAATACGCCTAAAACCCTTACTAGGCCTGAAAAAAGTACCATTTCCAACTGTTACTTTAATGGAAACATTTTGTTCTGATTGATACCAATAAGTTCTAATTTTTGACCCAAGCTATATGCCCATGAGGTAAAGATCTTTTGATGGGGAAGGCTTTGGAAATATCCTTATAGACTACAACTCCTTTGATAGCTCTTTAAAGCCCTCTATAACAGAGGGAGGAAAGTCGCTCAAATTGGCAATGGTTTTTCTTTTGGCTTTCTTTCCTTCTCTCCAGACTTTACGGAGTAGCGTGGTTGGTCTGTAATGTCTATTGGGTACTGCTTCGATGTAATATGACATGAACTTATAAAATATGGTGCAAATATATTATATTCAATTAAATAAACAGATATAAAAAAGTATTTCACATGGACACATTTCACAAAATAAATCCAAAATATATCATATATATGACTGACATACAGGAGTTTAAGTGTTAAAAATCACTCAAAAAAGTTCGAAAGTCGGGATTAATGGGTTTGTTCTAGGCTATAATAGATTATATGAGTTCATTATTGAGTTGATCTTGGCATCAATAATGTAAATGCCTCTGAAAATATTAGAAATACCCAGAATTTAAGTCCTTCACTTCTGTAAATTTATCTTCGTGGATAAAAGTTCTATAAACGACCTAAAATCATATGATTTAATCTTATTCTAAATCTTAAATAAAGTAAAATTGAGGATACGATTAACCCTGCAAGTAAACCAAACCATATTCCTACTGCTCCAAAATTTGTTTTCATTCCAAAATAATAGGATACGGGAAAGCCGATTAACCCATATGCAAAAAAACAAATCCATGCGGGAATCTTTACATCTTGTAATCCCCTTAATGCTCCTAAAATAACAGCTTGAATACCATCAAATATTTGGAATATCGAAGAAACCAATAGTAATTGAGAAGCAATATAAACCACTGTCTTTATTTCATTGATTTCTTCAAGGTTATTGCTATCAAGATAAATCCAAGGAAGATGATGACGTCCAATTAGAAATACAAAAAGGAATACTATGTCAATTAGTACTATCAAAAGAAATATGGAATAAGCAATTCTCTTTAATCCATTAAAATCTTTAGCTCCTTTATAGTTCCCTACCCTAATTGTTGCTACAACACCAATGCCCATCGCAAACATATATGTCACCGCAGAGAGATTTAGTGCAATTTGATTGGCAGCTTGAGACAACTTACCTAAAATCCCTGAAAGCCATATTGCCGAGATAAAAAACAAAAATTCACACATCATTTGTAAGGCAGAAGGATACCCGATACTCAATAGTTTCTTAAAAATCATAGGTTTAAACTGCCAATCAGTAAAGCCAGGCAAGTGCCTACGAATTTCTTTTCTGTCAATCATGTAAAAAATCATGAATAGCACCATGATACTACGAGCAATAAAAGTTCCGATTGCGGCTCCTTCAATACCTAACTTTGGGAAAATCCAAATTCCAAATATCAAAAAATAATTCAGCACAATATTTAATCCATTTGATATAACAGTTGCGTACATGGCTGGTAAAGTTTTTGATAAACCATCACTAAACTGCTTGAATGCTTGGAAGGTCACCGCAGGTATTAGAGAAATTGACACCCATTTTAAATATGGAATTGCCAATTCCACAACTTCGGGATTCTGTCCCATATTATATAAAATGGGATGAGCCAAGTAAATGGAAAGGCATAATAAAATACCTAGTGTAAAACATATGATTAGTCCATTAGAAAAAATCAATTTGATTACTTGTGGTCTATTAGCCATGTGTGATTCAGCTACTAGTGGAGTAATAGCAGTTGAAAAGCCCAATCCAATAGAAAGGGCAATTAGGAGATAACTATTCCCCAGAGAAATTGCTGCAAGTTCTGTTGGACCCAATTGTCCTACCATTATATTGTCCACTAGTTGGACAATAATGTGACCTACTAAACTTAGTATAACGGGATATGCTAGTTTAAGATTATAACCAAACTCTCTGGTGTAATCTTGAAGGTAGATTCCCTTAAACATTAGGAGGTTAAAGTATAAGCCCTAAATTCCGTATTGGTCTACAAGATAAATAATACTAGTCAACGCAGCAGTTCCTAGTTCTAGTTCTCTTTTGTTGACTTTGTCAAATGTATCGTTCCCCGCATGATGATAATCGAAATAACGTTGTAAATCGGGTCTCAACCCAGCCAAAACTGTTCTTCCATTTCTCAGTGGAACTACATCTGGCGAGCTTCCATCTCTTATGAATCGATCAGCATAATAAGGACGAAAAAGTGATTGCCAACTTTTAAGCTTTACGAATTGCTCATCAGTAGCCTCAAAAGTGAAACCACGTGGAGAAAATCCCCCTGCATCGGATTCAATAGCAAATATGTGGTTTTCACCTTTTTGTTGAGCAATTTCAGCATATTTTCTAGCGCCGTTAAGACCATTTTCCTCATTCATCCACAATACCAATCGTAATGTTCGTTTTGGCTTGTAATTCATGAGATTGAATATTTTGATGACATCCATTGATTGAGCAACTCCTGCTCCATCATCATGTGCTCCATCTCCTAAATCCCAAGAGTCTAAGTGGCCACCAAAGACAATGATTTGATCAGGAAATTCAGACCCTTTGATTTCTGCTATAACATTGTGGGATAATACTTCAGGGTAATTTTTACAGTTCTGTCTTAGAAAGAATTGCAAATCGGGATTTAATTTGAGCATCGAAGACAATAAATCTGCTCCATTGGTGCTAATTGAACATGCAGGAATTCTATCTTTATTAGCTAAATCACCGTAACTCATATTTCCTGTATGGGGAAAATCATCCTTCGTTAGGGTCAGGGAACGAACAATTACTCCAACCGCTCCAAACTGTGCAGCTTGGAATGCACCTTGAGTTCTAAAGATTGATGTTTGGCGATACGCATCCAATGGGTTGATTAGATCTGCTGGCATGGGTTTATTGTAAAACACAAATTTTCCTTGAACTTTTTCCTTGCCGAGTTGTTTTAATTCTTCAAAGCTCTTGACTTCTATCACGTGTGATTCTAGCCCAAAAATTGGAGTAGCTATTGAGCCACCTAAAGCACATACATCTACATTTATACTAGACCCGGGTTGTGTTTCAAAACTTGCGTATTCGTAATTGCCTCTAACCCATTTTGGAACCATAACCTCTTGTAGCCATACCTGGTCTATTTCAAGCTCTCTGAGTTCTTCTTCTGCCCATTGTGTAGCCAACTCAGCGTTTAATGATCCAGACAAACGCCCTCCAATTCTATTAGTGAGATGATCTAACCAATGATAAGAATTTCCTTTAGTTAGGGCCAATTCATATATTTTCTTGATTTGATTTTCTGTTTCTTGTTGACAATGGATACTCTTTGAAATAAAAATGAGTAGAAAGAAGGAAGAAAAAATATATCGTTTCATTATTCTGGTGCGAATGTGCTTAAATCGTCAACTGTTATTGGATTGCCTCCCAATATTAATAGTCTTTCTACAACATTTTTTAATTCTCTGATATTTCCCTTCCAATAATAGTCCTTAAGCATTCTTATGGCATTTGGATCAAACTCCTTTATTTCTATTCCATCTTCTTTTTGTAACAAATTGATAAAATGATTAATAAGCAATGGAATATCTTCTTTTCTGTTCCTTAGTGGTGCTACAAAGATTTCTATGGTAGCCAATCTGTGGTAAAGATCTTCTCGAAATCCACCTGCCATTATTTCTTTTTTAAGATTCTTATTGGTTGCGGCCATAACTCTTACATCAACATTGATTTCTTTCTGGCTTCCTACCCTAAATACTTTATTTTCCTCTAATGCACGAAGAACCTTTGATTGTGCTGCTGGACTCATATCGGCAATTTCGTCAAGAAAAAGTGTTCCTTTGTCGGCCTCTTCAAATTTTCCCTTTCTATCTTTTATGGCAGTGGTAAAAGATCCCTTGATATGACCAAATAATTCACTTTCAATCAATTCAGATGGAATTGCCGCACAATTAACTTCAACAAAGTTCTTTTCTCTTCGACTACTTTGAAAGTGTAATTGTCTAGCCACCAATTCTTTTCCTACTCCACTTTCACCTGTAATCAAAACTCTCGCTGTGGTTTTAGACACTTTCTGTATTAACTGATTTAATTTTTTTATAGTTTCAGATTTCCCGACAATACTGTGTTTTTTGGCCACTACTTTGGTTAATGCTTTGACTTGTCCTTTGAGTTGTTTGTTTTCAGTTTCAAGATTTTTGTTGTTTATGGCATTTTTTATCGCATTCAAAACCCGGTTCAAATCATATGGCTTAGTAAGAAAATCGTATGCTCCAATTTTCATACAATCAACAGCAGTCTGTATATCTCCATGAGCTGTTAACATGATAAACGGAAGATGGGGATTGGTTTTTTGTGCCCTTCTCAAGAGTTCAATACCATCAATAACGGGCATTTTGATATCACATAGAACGGTATCAATATTGTTGTTTTTTATCATGCCTAGTCCTTGATTTCCATCATTTGCCATCAATACTCTATAAGGAGTATCTTGTTCTTTCAGAATCCTTGAAAGCACTCTTCTATTGGCTTCAAGATCATCAACTATTAGTACTGTATTCATTCTATTTGTGTTTTTTTAACGATTGAGGGAGGTGTAAGGTACGTTGTGGGAAAGGAATTGTAATGCCTTCGAGTGAAAATTTTTCGAAAATCAAGTAACGTATTTCACTTTGAACAACATGTGAAAAAAAACTGTCTTTTACTGCAAATACCAATTTAAAATTTAAGGAACTATCACCAAAATCATCAAATAAGACAAATGGGACAGGTGTTTCGAGAACAGCATGATGATTTTTGGCTATACTTAGAAGTACCTCTTTGACTTTATACGGAATAGAACCATAGGATACTCCAACCTCAACAACTTCTCGAATCATTGACTCATTTTCAGTGTAGTTGTAGAGTATAGTTGACATAAATTTGTGATTAGGAATAACCAGTATTTTATTTTCTCTGGTGACTACCCTTGTAGTTCGAAGTCTTATATTCACAACCCTTCCTATTTTTCCTTCCACTTCAATGACATCGCCAACATGTACGGCTTGATCAGAAAGAATAAAGATACCTGAAATGATGTCTTGGAAAAATGTTTGAAGAGCAAAACCAATACCGACCAATAATGCTGCAGAAGCTGCAAATAGCGCGGTGACATTAATTCCAATGTTGCTGAATATTATCAACAGAATTACTATGTATACGAAGTAGTTTACGAAGGCAAATACGCTCCGGAATTTATCTCTTGCATCTCGGGATAAAGTACGAGATATAATATGGCGGAAAAACCTCAGCAAAAAATAAGTCAGTATAAGAGACCCTATCGAAATAAGGATAATTCTAGGTGTGATGACAAAATCCTCACCAGCTAATATTACGGCATTAAATAAATCATTGATTTGTTCCAACCTAAATCAAACTACGAATTTCAAAATTAAGCATTTAAGGACCAAAGAATAATCTCATCTATTGGTTTTTGTATGCTATGGTTAATGTCTCAACACGTCTGATAAATAACTCATCAATTACCTTAAAATTCAATGGGCAGTTTCTGTTGCGGTCATTGGATATTTTTTATATCAGATCCTAATAAATGAGAATAAGTGATGAGTGTAGGGTCTATATGTTGGTTTTGAAATAGGTTGTATTTAAAAGTTGATTGTAGGTCAATTCCACAACAAAGTGTATAGACCTCAAAAATTTAACCCTATTATATAATAGTTCTTTGAGAGTATGGACAATAAAGCATCTATGTACGATTACTGAATCACAGTGTGTCGTTCAGAGGATTATATTTCCCTATTCAGTTAATTTATGTTAGAAATTTTGAAAGTCCATGCATGTTTTGATGGCAAATCATCATAGCTTAAATGTGGAATCTCAATAACTAAGTTTCCGTCGATATGCTGGTAAGTCAAATCAGCCTCAACCCCTAAAAGATTAACTTTTGTCTGCTCCGAAGGGGTTAAATCTCGAACCACAAGTTCACCCTTAGGAAATATTGGACTGATAGCATATAAATCACTTCCCTTACTTGTGAAAAATAACTCTTTAATGGCCTTTCCCTTTGGCGGATCAATAGTTTGTTTTAATATATAATCACCTCCCAAATAATGAGTTGATTTGTCTAACTCCTGATCTCCTTCAGACCATTGCACAGCCCTTTTCCACTTTCGTGTACCATAAATAGCATCCCCATTGACCTTGAGCCACTCCCCCATTTCCAACAATCGTTGTTGCATAATTGGAGGGATCTTCCCCCTACCATCAGGGCCTATGTCTAACAATAGATTTCCACCATTACTGACTATATCAACAAGTAATAACAACAATGCACGTGTACTATTGTAATCCGAAGCATCTTCGTTTTGGTTATAACCAAAAGAAAACCCCATTCCCCGGCATTCCTCCCAAGGTTTATCGAAAGTTTTTCCTGCTTCGTATTCAGTGGTATAGTATCCTCCGTGTTTCTGACGTGTTCCCTTACCCCAGCGATCATTTATCACTACCTTATCTTTGACACTCGATTCATTAAACAGCCAAGCAAGGAGTTCTGGTGTTCTCCACCTTTGGTATTCCAAATCCCACTCTCCATCTCCCCAAAGAATATCAGGCTGATACTTCTCAATTAAATCTTTAAACTGAGGATGGAAATGTTCATTAATAAAACGTTCCTTGTCAGTACGCCACCAAGGATGATACCATTCATAAAGTGAGTAATAAAAGCCCATTTTTAATCCTACTTCTTTTACAGCATCAGAAAGATCTCCGGCTAAATCTCTCTTTGGACCCGTGTCAACACTGTTCCATGCAAAACCTCGGTCATTGGCTTGCTCATTAGGCCAAAGAGTAAAACCATCGTGGTGCTTCGAAGTGAGAACTATATATTTTGCTCCGGATTTTTTAAATAGTTTAGCCCATTGGTCAGGTTCATATAAATCCGCAGTGAACTGTTCAGCGAATTCATAATAATCAAAATGATCTCCGTAGGTTTTTTTGTGAAATTCCCAGACCTCATCACCCTTAAAGTCCCCATTTCCGAAAAGTGCTTTGCTCTGCATCCAGTACTGATACCATTCGGAATATGTGCCCTTTGGAGACCAAGCAGGGACTGAATAGGGTCCCCAATGGATGAAAATGCCAAATTTTGCATCAGCAAACCAATCAGCTACCGGACGTTTATCCAAAGACTCCCAATTAGCTTCGTATGGTTGAGAGTTTAAAAAAATTGCAATGGAGAAAATTACACTGCAGAATATAACCCTTAGGTTTACTTGATAACATTTATTCATGATAAAAAAGTTGACTTTAGAAATTCAAATTAATATGGAGCTCAATTTACTATTATTTCATCTATTTTTATGCTAGCATTTTCCCTACCTCCCTGATGGTGCCATTGAGGTATAGGACTGACTTGTTTGGCCTTTATTCGAAGAATCTTTACTTCTGTAGGGTCAAATGCTATAGAGTAAAGCAATTTATTCCTTCCTTGAGTGTGACTTTCTTCCTTTTGATCTTGTTCTCCTAGTTTGAAAAAGTCTAAACCGTCCTTAGATCCATAAACTTCAATTTTCTCTGGAAAATATAAACCTGAAATGGTAAAACGCAGTGTATTTATTCTTACCTCCTGAACTTCTGTTATTTCATCGAATTTCAAGTCTATTTCCGCCCCATTATCAAACTGGACCCACCTTGGATCACCATTGTCAAGACGTCCATAATTTAAGTCCGTTAATCGCATTAGATTAGAATCTTCTTTAGTGATTCCATAGGCCTTGTGTATAGGAAACTCTAAAGTTGATAAATAACCGACAGGGGTGTTTTTATCAAACGCCCTGGCTTTAACAACACTGCTTTGATAGATATTGAAAGGCCGTGAGTATTTCGTAGATTGTATTGAAGGTTCGCTCCCGTCAGTTGTATAATAAATATCCAAGTTGTTTATCTCTGTATGCAACGAAACTTCGATTCCATTATCTAGTCCCTTGTGTTCAATCCACGGACTGAATGCACTAACAGCATACCGAACCTTTTGTTCATCTAACCTTTCAAAATGCACTTGTAATCGATTTGTGAAATCATCCCAATTCTTATTCTCATGTTCTGTCCAGGCATTCTCTGAAATGGCATATAATCTTGGAAAAGTCATGTATGTCAATTTTCCCCAGTCACTTATAGATTCTGTCCACATATTGGCCTGAATTCCTTTGATATGTTTGGCCTCTTGTTCGGTTAGCGAGCCAGGAATTACCTGATAGTTGTAAGCCGTAGAGAGTAACAACCTTGAATAACCTAAATTAGGCTCCAAATCAGGATGTCCTTGCTTTAAATCTATGTAGCAATAATTCGATGGAGTCATGATGACATCATGTCCTGCTTTTGCAGATTTGATTCCTCCTTCTTCTCCTCGCCAGCTCATAACAGTTGCATTTGGTGCAAGTCCTCCCTCTAATATTTCATCCCAACCGATCATCCTTTTACCCCTGGCATTTATAATTTTTTCAATACGCTTGATAAAATAACTCTGTAATTCATACACATCTTTTAACCCTTCATCCTTAATTTTCTGTTGCGCATATGGATCAATCAACCATTGACTCTTATTGCATTCGTCTCCACCTATGTGAACATATTTGAAAGGGAATAAGTTCATGACTTCATTCAACATCTTTTCAGCAAAAATGTAGGTTTCTTCTTTTCCTGGGTTGTAAGTGTTATTTTTTACCACACCTCCTGTGGCCACATAAGGTTCAGCATTCACACAACCAATTTCAGGATATGCTGCAATGGTAGCCTGAGCATGACCTGGCATATCTATTTCTGGAACTACTTCGATAAACCTTTCTTTTGCATAAGCAACGATTTCTTTTACATCCTCTTGTGTATAAAACCCACCATAAGTGGGGGTATCTCCAGGTTTTTGCTTTGGACGACCAAACCAGTTGTAATTGGACTCATCGGTTATGTTGTAATCTACCCTCCAAGCACCAATCTCGGTAAGTTTGGGATAACTTTTTATCTCCAAGCGCCATCCTTGATCATCAGTCAAATGCCAATGAAATCTATTTAGCTTTAACTCGGCCATAAAATCAAGGACATCTTTCACCTGTTCTTTATTAAAAAAATGCCGTGAAACATCAAGCATATATCCTCTCCAACCAAATGCCGGCTCGTCTTCTACATAAACTGCTGGCACACCCCAAGTAACATTAGTTTGGGATTTACCGCTATATAATGATGGATGAAGTAGTTGTTTTAGAGATTGTATTGCATAAAAGAATCCAGCATTTGAAGATGCCTCTATTTTAATTCGATCATTTACAACTTTGAGAATATAGCCTTCTTGGTTTAACTCTGGATTTGTCCTAAAAGTAATATTACCCTTTCCACCGATTTGCAAATGCGGTACCCAATCCGAAGTTTTTTGAAATTTATTCAAAAAAACTTGAGCAATCTTTCTCTGAGATTCGTTTTCAACCGAAAGAGATGTGTTCTGATTGATTTCAAAAAAACCCTCTCCGGGATTTAAAACCATAGGCTTGGGAATTATTGCAAGACTCCCCATTATTACCTCAGAAGTATTCTGAGCATGAATACTCAAGCCTACTAACAAAACCATGAAGGCTAATACCTTAGCCTTTATTTTTATCAATTTAAATGTTTTATTCATCTATCTATTATTTGTATTTGTGGAATTTAATTAATATTAAGTAAAAACAATCAGTGTATGGTGTAAGTACTTCACCATTTTTTACTGAATGCAAAATTAAACCTGACTTTCGGGTCGAAATACGCCCAAAACCCTTACCAGGCCTGAAAAAAGTGTCATTTCCAACTGTTACTTTAATGGACACATTTTGTTCTGATCAATACCAATAAGTTCTAATTTTTGACCAATCCCAAAATGCAAGCTATATGCCCATGAGGTAAAGATCTTTTGATGGGGAATGCTTTGGAGATATCCTTATAGACTATAACTCCTTTGATAGCTGCTTTAAAGCCCTCAATAACAGAGGGGTGAAAGTCGCTCAAATTGGCTATATTTTTTCTTTTGACTTTCTTTCCTTCTCTCCAGACTTTACGGAGTAGCGTGGTTGGTCTGTAATGTCTATTGGGTACGACTTCGATGTAATATGACATGGACTTATATAATATGGTGCAAATATATTACAATCAATTAAATAAACAGCTATAAAAAAGTATTCTACATGGACACATTTCACAAAATAAATCCAAAATATATCATCTATATAAGTGAAATACAGGTGTTTAAGTGAAAAAAATCACTTAAAAAAGTTCGAAAGTCGGGATTAAAGCAAAAAAGAGAGGATTATGCATTCCTCTCTTTTTTGTTTTTGCTATAATTTCTCTGAATTTCTCAAGTAGAAATTCAATTCCACTACTACCAACCGGGGTTCTGTGTTAAATTCCCATCACTTAGCTGAATTTGCTGTGTGGGTATGGGGAACAAGTAATTCTTCTCACCGAAGTTTCTATTTTCTTTCTCTTGTACAACAATAAATCCATCACTATCGGTTGATCTAACATCCATGACATCACTATATACTTCATCCCATGAACCATTTCCAATTTGAACCCCTCTGATGGGATGACTCAATTCTTCCACAGCTATTTTCCAACGTTTCAAGTCATCTAACCTAAACCCATCATAAGCAAGTTCTACGGTTCTTTCTCTACGAATTTCAGTCAATATATCCAAATCATGTGTAGTGGCTAATGCATTAGTAAGCGGAGATACTCCACCTCTAGATCTAAGTAAATTTATGGTTCTGTCCAAATCATCATCAGATATGCTTCCGTCTCTTTCATATAATGCTTCAGCAAGATTTAATAATACCTCTGAAAATTTGAGAATGTGTTTGAATTCATGGTTTCGACCCCATACAAAGCCATCCGGATCATTTGAAACCAATTTGTTGACTCTATAGCCTGTTTCTTCACTGCCAGTAATTTGCGGATAGACTCTATTTGCACCATCTTGATTATTCCTGTTTACCTGATTTGAACCTGGAAGCATTAATGTGTTAGACATTCTTAAATCTCGATTTTCCCATTCAGAAGTATAGGCAGTATATCCTTGAAATAAAGGAGACTTGCTGATAGGTAATCCATCCTTGCTCAGATACATATCAGCCAATTTTTTGGTACCATCACCGCGTCCTCCACAACATAACCAATGTCCATGAGCATGTCCTCCTACCTCAGGATGATAGCGTCTAGCTAAAATTTGTTCCTTTGAATCATTGCCGGGTAACATATAAGAGTTAAAGTAGCTCAAACTAGGATCTGGTTGATATACAAACAATTCATATTGACCACTTGAAATAACAGCTTCTGCAGCAGATATGGCTTCGTTTAAAAGGGTTTGGGCATCTCCCGAAACTTGATGGTATTTCACCCATGTTGCTTCATATAGAGCTACTCTTGCTAAGAGAGCTTGGGCTGCACCTCGAGATATACGACCTAAATCATCTCCAGTTATTGCCTCCTGAAGTGGTAAATCTGGCACAGCATCTTTTAAATCTTGAATAGAATTTTTTACGACCACGTCTCTACCTACCCTCGGTGCATTTAATGCTTCTTCGTCTGTAGGGTCTATTGGTGTATCGTAATAAGGCACATCTCCAAAACGTAGCACCAAATTGAAATAATTATACGCTCTAAAAAATTTAGCTTCAGCCACCCAACGGGAAATATCGTCCCCGCCTTCATAATTCGAAGCTTGTAGCAAAAGTTTGTTTATCTCCAAGAGATTTCTATATGCTGCGTTCCAATTACCATCATTCACTGAAATAGTGTTTGTGCCACTACTCACACCATTGATTCCATTTTGCCATGAAATGTCAGAATTGCTATCTGCAAAACTATGTCCTGGCAATCTAAAATAAAAGGCATTGGCAGCTCGCTTAAAATTTGATGAATTAGTCCAATAAGTCTCATCTGAGAGTGCATTTGTCGGAAGTAAATTCAAATTTTTTGTGCAAGAGGTGACTAGGAACAAAATTGATGCCGTCAATAAAACCCCTGTTTTTTTAGTTAAGAATTCAATTAATAATTTATTTTTCATAATACTATACATTTTTATATACCAATTTCTACACCTAAAGAGTACCTTCTGGAAAAAGGATAATTATTTATGTTTGCCGATTCAGGGTCATATCCTCCGTCTAAATTCGTTATCTCCCATAAATCAAATCCTGATAGGTAAACTTTCACGTCTCTTAACCCTACTTGATTTGATATAGAATCAGGTAAGTTATATCCCAATCTGAGATTTTTCCACCTGAGATAACTAGCATCTAACAAAGTGTTGTCGCTTAAGGTAAAGTTGTAATTTCCAATACCATTGTTTGCGATAGATCTTGGGAATTTAGCATTAGTCCTATTCGGAGTCCATGTAGTATTGTAAAACCGAGAGTCTGGACGTCTCCAAGGTACTGCCCATGGTCTTCCGATTTCACCAGAAGTGAAGAAATCTCTTTGTAAAACACCTTGGAAAAAAGCTGACAATTCAAAATTCTTATAGTTCAATCCTAAATTAAAGCCATACGAATATCTTAAAGATGTGCTTCCAATTTTAACGAGATCTCCATCTTCACCATCATCTGCGAAAGCAGAAATTCTTCCATCACCATTAATATCTCTGTACCTTGCATCACCTATATTGATGTCTGCAGGAACGATCCCCTGATTTTTACCTACTTGACCAACGTAAGCATCAAGCTCTTGCTGATTTTGAATAATCCCATCGAATTTATAGCCATAGATTTCATTAATTGAATAGCCTTCTCTAATATAAACCGTTCCTTGTGAATAGGTATCTCTACCAGCATAGTCTATCACAACAGGATTAGAGTCATACAATGTACCACTAAGTAAATAGGAAAAATCTTGATTAATTTGGTCTTTCCAAGTTAATTGCACCTCGAAGCCCTTATTTCTGAGCAATGCGTTATTAGAAAAGGGTGCAGAAGCTCCTAATACAGCCGGTGTGGTAACTGGAGCTAACATATCCTTATTGGTCTTAATAAAGTAATCTATAGCACCTATTAGTTTATTGTTGAGGACAGTAAAATCTATACCTATATTATCCACCTGTACTGTTTCCCAAGTTCTGGTTGGATCAACCAAACCTCCTAAGAAGGCTCCGGCAGTTCGTGTTCCATCTCCAAATGAATACTGCCCACCAATATTTATAAGTTGTTGATAGTCATAAAGACCAATACCTTCTTGATTACCAGTTTGACCTGTAGACAATCTAAGTTTTAAGTTATCAAAAACGTTCAGATCTTCAATAAATTTCTCCTTATGGGCATTCCATGCTAAAGAAACTCCCCAAAATAATCCCCATCGGGTATCTTCGGAGAACCTAGAGCTACCATCATATCTAAATTGACTTGTAAGTATATACTTGTCATCATAAATATATGATCCCCTACCAAAAAGCGAACGGATAGACCAGTCTGTTTTAAAGCCATTGTTTGTTGCCGAATCAGCATCTCCCAAGTTTAATGAAAAGAAATCGGTAGATAAAATATCACTTCTGGCGGTTGTAAAAAATTCATTTTCCCTTTCCTCATGGGATCCTCCTATAGTTGTGCTAATATTGTGTTTACCAAACCTTTTATTATAATTGACATATGCTATAACAGTCGAATACAAATATTTATCTAATCTTTTAGATCCCCTAGTTGGTGAGTTACGGAGAGAATATACCTCTCCAGCTTCAGCATCATATAAAGAAAATTCTCTGTTAAAATTGGTTGATTCGTTAAAACCATAATCTCCACCTATCTGAGTAGTGAGGGTAAAGTTCTTTACAAGGTTATAATCCACTCTTATATTAGCTGTAAGGTTAGTGATATGTCGATTTACACTACCTTGTTCAGTTAAAGTTGCCAATGGATTTACAAAGCCACCTACAGATGAATAAACTTCTGTATTACCGCTAAATGGTCTATCTGGAAAAAAAGGCCAAGTAAAAGGCACAAAACCAAAAGCGCTATTAATCGGCGATGATGTATGCTCTCTTATTAACGATAATCTAGTGTCTATTTTTATTTTTTCTATTGGTCTATAAACATCATTTATCCTAGCATTAAATCTAGTGTTACTATCCGGTCCAACAGACAATACTCCATTTTCTTTAACATAAGAAATTGAAGAACGATAAGAGTTTTTCTCTCCAGCACCTGAAATGCTAAGGTTATAATTCTGTTGATAACCATTATCAAATACTAGGTCAGTGTAATCGTAAAAATCGGAAGATAAGAATCTACCCGGAGTAGCCCTTTTTGTAATCTTTTCACCTGCAATTATCCTTTGTAATTCATCTTCGGTCCACCATGATGGATTACCAGCTAATTTAGTACCCGCTGCTTGGTCTAACTCAAAATAACTTTCCAACATAAAGTCAGCTACCTGAATTGATGAGAGACTGGTGAAAAACCCTACGGGTCTACTTATGGTATTTGATATATCTAACTCAATTGAAGGAGTACCTCTCTCTCCTTGCTTTGTTGTTACTATAATCACTCCATTAGCAGCTCGTGCTCCATAGATACTTGCAGCGCCATCTTTTAGTGTTGTTACAGTTTCAATATCTTTTGCATTAACATCTATTATATTGCCTGGTATTCCATCTATTATAATTAGAGGTGAATTGCCACCATTAGTAGATGATGAACCCCGTATGGTTAAATCAAATCCTCCGCCACCTGGCTGTCCATTTCCTCGTGTAACAACGGTTCCTGGCAAAACGCCTTGTAGTGCAGCTATAGCATTATTAAGCGGTAATGCCTCAAAAGATTCAGAATCTATTGTATTGACTGCTGATGCAAGCTGAGATCTAATGACCTCCCCATAACCGATGACGATAACTTCATTTAAATCTGAGAAATCTTCTTGAAGTATAATAGTAATCTCTGCATCATCAACAATTTCAATATCCTGGCTGAGATAACCCAAATAAGAAACGGTCAAAACTGCATCTTGACTGCTTACGACAATACTGAAGTTACCGTTAAAATCCGTTTGAGTTCCGTTGGTAGTACCCTTTTCGAGAATAGTTGCTCCTAGTAAAGGAATTCCATCTTGGCCGACAACATTCCCGGAAACTTGGAATTGAGCAGAAGATTTAAGTAGTAGATGTAAACGTTCAATTGGGGGGGGGTAATTTACTAGAAATACATTTGGTACTATTCCACCCATAATATCTGATTGCAGTTTCACTGGACTGAAGTTCAAAACATCATTGTTTTTCTTAAGAACTATTTGATTCTTAAGAATAGAATAAGAAATTCCTGTGTCCTTAAAAACCGTGCTCAGGATGTTCTTTAAGGGGATATTTACCAAATTAACACTCACTTTTTTTGAAACATCAACCTGATCCATCATATAAAAAAAGGAGAAATCGCTGTTTGATTCAATGTCTTCAAAAATTGTAGATAAAGGCTGATTATCAACTATCAATGTCATCTTATCATTCTGTGAATATAGAATTCCGCGAGCTTGACTGTTAACAAGAACCAATGAAAAGAAAAGAACGAAAAACTGTACCTGCTTAACATTAATCCTCATTTTTTCAAAAAAGAATTTCTGAATTTTTTTAAATTTTTCCATACTGTGATTATTTGTAAAATATTATTTTTTTTATTTCTTGAAATATACAAGCACTCATTTCATTTAAGTTTTTCATTAGAGCTTAACTTTTAAAATATGGGAGACATAATTAAGGTTGAAAAGTTATTCTGGGAGTATTACTATTGTTTTATCAACAATTCGATATTGAAATCCAACGCTCTTCTGAAAAACATTCATTAAGTCAATAATAGTTTCATCTTTAAATTTACCTTTGAATCGAAAGTCGTTGATTGCCTCATACTGATTTTCTATAACAACATTATATCTCCGTTCTATTTTTTTTATAATATCCTTGAAAGGTAAATCCACAAACACTAACTCACCTTCTTTCCAAGAGGTGTAATCGCCTACCGTAACATTCGATATTATGATTTTATCATCCTTATACTCACCTATTTGACCTGGGGCTAATAACATCATTTCAGTTTTTACATTATTTGACCAATTTTCTTCGTGAACTTGAATTCCCAAATTACCTTCAACCAATACAATAAATGGTGAGGGGGATATTCTAGTGTTAAAGTTGAATTTTGTCCCTAAAACCTTAACTCCAATTAGGTCATTATGAACTATAAAAAGATTCTCCCTGTCACTGGATACTTCAAAGAATGCTTCTCCTGCCAAAAAAACTTTCCTCTCACTCTCACCTGCAAATTTTTCTGGGAAACAGAAGGATGTGTCTGAGTTTAAATGAATATAAGTACCGTCTGATAGTGTAACTTCAAATCTTCTGCCTTTGGGGACAATGATCTCGTTATACTCAATGTAATCATTTTTTTTGTCTGCATTATTAGATTTTGTATCGTAATAACCTGTATTGTAACTCAGATGTGAACCACTGCGAGTTGCAATAACTTTTCCATCATTTCCACGAATCAATTCTGTTTCCTCTAGGTCATTAATTTCCCAACTTTTGTCACCAATTTTTAACACAATCGGTTCTTCTTCAATAATTGAGATTTGATTTTCTAAAATACGACTATCTTCAGAATTATCAATGATTAAGGTCATTAAACTAATTCCGATAAGGCCGATAAAAATGGCCGCGTATTTGACTATTTTCATTGCCTTTTTACTCCTGGTTCTCAACTTCATCTTGAATTCTACTAGCATACGGTTAACGAACTCGTCTCTGTTTCCAAACTTATCCTCTGGCCACTCATAATCCTTCTCTTGTAACGAATCCAAGTAATCATGTAATTGCTTAGTTTCTTTGGAAGAGAATTTCCCTTTCAAATACCCGTCAAACAATTCCTTCGCTTGATTCTCTTTTTTTGACATAATAGTGTTACCTAATACTAAGTACCAATAGAAGGGTTTTGGTACACTTACACAGAATATATTTATTGAGGTCATCATTTTCGCTATACCAGATTTTTTTGGCTGTACATTTTATTGATATGGAAGTTCTTTGACGTAGATACATTAAAAATAAGCTCTAATTACTTTGTTGTAGAAACATTGAAAAGAAATTAAAAAGTTCTATTATAGTTGATTACAAAATATACAAAAAGTCATTCCTATTGATTATTTTCCTAATAAGATTTATTGAGATTTGCTTATAATTTCATATCTTTGATGCTTATAAATACACTATTATGAATATTTTTAAAGGTCAAAACCTCTTAGAGTTCTCTGCACGCTCCCAAACGGACTTAGATTGCAAGAAATACCTCTCGAAATCAAATGGAAAAAAGGCTTCAAATGTCTCAAATGTGGACACAAAGCTTGTCAGGTACGCAAGGATTTTTCTCGGACGTGCAACATCTGTAGTCATACCGAGTCAGCTACAGCCAATACCTTGTTCCACAAGGTGAAGTTCGGTGTACGCAAGACTTTTTTCATCTGCTTTGAGATGTCTACCACCACCAAGAGTCTTTCTGCACGATACACAGCTGTTCGCTATAAAGTGACTCAAAACACTGCCCCTCTTTTCATGCACAAAGTCAGAGAGGCTATGGAATCTAGTGGCAAGTACCCTATGGATGGTATAGTACACGTGGACGAGTTCGTTCTGGGTGGAGTGGAACAAGGAAAAATAGGGCGTAGCTATCATGCCAAGAGAAAGAAAGCAGTAACAGCGGTACAGCTAACCAAGAAGGGAAAGGTTAGGCGTATGTATGCCATGGGCATAGAAGATTTTTCAGCAGGTTCCCTTGAGTCCATCTTTGTCAACCATATCAGTAAGTCTGCCCAGATAACCACCGACAAGTGGAAAGGATATAAACCAATAGCCAAGGCTTATAACATTACCCAGATGGAGAGCAACAATGGACTCAACTTCAAGGCTCTTCATACGATGATACACCAGATAAAGTCTTGGATACGTACCACTTATTCCTGGGTAAGCGACTTCCATCTGGATAGATACTTCAACGAGTTCTGTTTCAGAATAAATCGTTCACAGACTAAAGAGACGATATTCAATAATCTGATTACAAAAATGGTGAACAAGGACAAAGTCTATCAAAAATATCTGATATAGCGAAAATGATGACCTCAATATATTTATTTTAATGTAGGACTAATTGTTTCTAAACAAATTCGTATCGGAATACTCCCATGAGCCAAGATAATATAATCTCCGGCGTATTAGAAGGTTCAAACCTCATCAAAGAATCTTCTGTTTGATAAAGATACTCAACACATTAAGTAAAAGACTATTTTTTGTTTTATTTAGAAGAAATAATAAGGTGTCAGATAGTTATATTTTCCTTTTTTAAATCTCGCTTTATGAGGGATAGCGCTTTGCTGATTTGATTTTTTACTGCTTGGACAGAAATTCCTAATTCAGTGGCTATTAGTTGATTCGATTTGTATTGATAACGGCTAAGTATAAAAATTTGTTGACACCTTTTGGGAAGACGTGTGACCCTGGAGTTTATGACACTTAGAATCTCTTTTTCTTCCATTTCAGATGAAGCATTGTCTGAAGAAAAGTACAAACCATCTAAATCATAGGGATTTAACTCAATCTTATGGTCCCGTAAGTGTTTTAAAATTTGATATTTTACAGCTTTTAGTAAATAAGATTTATGGCTTACAATCGTCTTTTTATAGCGCTTTAGCCAGAGATCTAAAAAAATATTTTGAACAATATCTTGACAAACCACCTGGTTATTAAGGATTTTCATCGCATATAAAAACATATCTGCCGCGTGTCTTTTGTAAAATAAGTCAAAGGCATGTTGATTACCTTGTAAAACTAATTGCCACAACTCAAAGTCTTTTTTATATTCCATTATTGTGAATTTATTTTAACGTTAAAGTACAAAAATTTGATGCTTAATTGCAAAATTCATCAATATGGGATTTGGGATATTCTCGAACCTTAAAAGTTAATTTGAATAGAAAGCTTGAATTTTTGTTTGAGTTAATGGAGATAATCGTAATCTATTGCTTATGTTTTAAAACTTGATTTTGGAAACGTATAACCGTCTTGATGAAGCATCTTTGAAACAAAATATTTAACTATTCGGCAAAGTTATATCAATACCATAACAGAGAAAGACCAAATGCTCAGTTCGCACTGAAATCAGGCATAATTAAAACCATCCATCAAATCTAATGCCCCATTTCTAAATAACCAAATAATCAGAATATAAAGTCGCTGTGGCGAGTTGGTCATGGCAGTAATATAGATATAGTAGCCTAGTATAATCCTATCTTCGAGAATTTCTGAGAAAGTTTGGCAAACAAAATCCTAAAAAACTTAAATTTTGATTAAATGTAGTGTTTAAATGGTATTAGACCTATTATCCTCAAGGGCAATAGGCTACGAGTAATGAAACGTCAAAATGAGTGTTTTCCTGAAATGGAAGATGCATATAGTTGTGGGTAAAAACTCACTTCTATCTCATTTTCATAAAGAATGTAGTAGAACCACAATATAAAAATCTTTTGATGTTCGTTGATACAAGTAAGCTCATATACATTATAATTTTGTTTTTACTTTCTAGCTTTGTCCGTAGTATTTTGAAAGATTTCGTTAAATGAGCTTCTACTGTCTTAACCGAAATTTTCAAATATGAGGATATCTCAATATTCGTCAATCCCTCTTTTCTGCTTAAAAAAAACACTTCTTTACATTTTGGAGGCAATTTGTTAGCCTCCTCAATTACCTTATCATAAGCTAATTTTAATGAGTTATCATCATATTGTTGAGTGATCTCGTATAGTGAATTTAGGTGTATTTGTTCAATTTTAATCGTATAACCTTTCCTATAAGTGTTTATAAATTCGTTTTGTACAGCACGATACAAATAGTTTAGTACTGAACTAGTGATTTTAATATTTGCCCTCTTATTCCAAATTTTCATAAATACATCTTGCATTATGTCTTGAGCCATTTCTGGATCCTTAGAAAATGATAGTGCATAAGCATAAAGCCTATCTCCATACCTTTCTACTAAATATTCCAAAGCTTTCTTTGGGTTTTCATTTAATGTTTTAGCAAAGAGTTTAGGATTCATGTAAATCAATTTATTTTTATATCAAACAACACGCTACACGCTACCTTGCTCTTTGGTTAATTTACTGTGTTTTTCCATTTTGGGATTTTGTTATAAACACCAAAATTAACCTCTTTTTCATACCCTCTGACAACCAATTACCAGAGGATATGTTAATGGCTCGTTTGCAGGTTGGCTATTTCGATGAATATCCGAAAGATAATCAAATCTAGACCTTATACAAAAGTTAACTTTTTAATGAAATCCAATTCTTTGGTTTATCTCCATTCATATTTACCCGAATAATTCGTATTAGGGGTAATATTTGGGTTTATTTTATTAACTTGTAGTTAATTACGTTCATTTTAAGTTCCAGGAAAATCATCAACTTATGAATTAACCCTGATTTTCGGGTCGAAATACGGTCAAAAACCTTACCAGGAATGAAAAAAGTGCCATTTCCAACAGTTACTTTCCTGGGAGCATCTTTTTTTGATCAATACCAATAAGTTCTAATGCCCTCCTTTGAATCTCCGTTGCCTGAGACATTACATGAATCACTTGGTCAAAATTTCTAGGCAGGCTACCTCATTTAATGTCAAGGTTCCCAGATCGTGCATCAGGGTTTTGAAACTGTGTACAGGATGACTATCTTCTGTAGTTCTGCTGTTCTGTTTCTTTATGGCACTATCTGATACCTGTGCCTTGCCAACAGGCGTAGTTCGCTTTTCTTTGGCTTTATCCTTGTGCTCATCAATGAACAATAAAGGTGCTAATTTACGTTTCAAATGCCATTCCATATGATATCCCAGCATACATAGAAACATATGACCTTTTACATGAGCCTCACTATAAACATCAATCGGACGGATTCTCAAGGAAGTGGTCTTGATGGAACGAAAAGATTGTTCCACTAAAGATAGTGATTTATAAGCTTCTACAGTTTCTGAAGTCCCTAACTTTGAGGATGATACATTGGTTCGCACCACATAAATACCATCCAATACCTGATAATGCTTGGCCATATTCCTTTTACCGATCATCTGTCCTACTTTCCTGTTGATTTGCTCGGCAGTTAGAAGTGTTCTATTCTCTACACTCTTTGCTATCTTTTCCAAATAACTATCGGTAATAGTTAGCAATTCCTCTCTGGTTTTCCGATGATCTTCTCTCAATCGGGGATTCACACAGACCATCAAACGCTCACCAGGATACAGATCACTACTTATCTCGCCAATCTCATCCTGTTCTTCATCCATCAAGTCTTTCAATAAATATCCTGGCTGGACACTGGGGTCTTCATCCATCAAACGCTGATGTCTCTACTGCGTAAGGCTTTAATCCAAACTATATAATTTCCTGTAGGTTTCCAGTTAATGATAGAGTTGATGCTTTAAAAGATTGGCTTAAAGAAAATGTACTCCTGGTTTGGTGTGGTTCGAAGAATCTCATTTGTTTAGAATGAAACATTTTAAAATGTTTCATAACTTTTAGAATACGAAATTAGATTGAATGATACAAGTATTTTAACTAGGTGTCAAATAAATTTCTAACATTGATTAATACTTCTATTCTAATGCGATTACCAAAAATTTAGCGCAAATGTCTCTTAGTTAAATATTCAAAAATGCTTCAACCTTCAAGATTACAAAGTTGAATATCCCATTTCTAATCTCAACGAATAATTATAAAGCAATCTAATTTTCAAAAGTTGAAGTGAAGAAGTATCAATTTATTTAGGAATACGATGAATGAAGAAGGTGTTAAATCCATTTAATATTTTAGTGAGAGTTAGAGTTAGGGTATTTAACTTTTTTGTTGTCTTATTAACATACCAATACCATAGTTGTGCCCATAGAAGAGATAGATGTCTTAATAGTTAAGTACCTTACCAACGAGGCTAATTCAGAAGATTTGAACTTGCTCAGTGAGTTGCTTGATGATGCCAATACAAAGAAGACATTCCATAGATATGTCAAAATTCATTATGAAATAACAGGAAAAATGAATGAACTTGATAAAGAGGAATTGAAGAAAATTTTATTTGAAAAAATAAGAAAAGAAAAAGATAAACATCGTAAAGATGCTATCAGAAAATTATTGCCTTATGCAGCAGCACTTGTTGCTCTTTTAACTATAGGCTATTTCTACGTAGGGATCCATTCACGTACAGATGACGTTGATAGCTACGAAAGCAGTTCATTGTTAATTCCAAAAGATGAACCTGTAACTCTTCAAATAGAAGGTGATATTTTCAAGCAGATTAATAACGGTGAACATAGAATGATTTTAGATCCTAGCGGAAATTTGATTGTCCAACAAAGTGGAGATAGGTTAGATTATTCAGTTTCTCTTGAAAATCAAAGACATAGATACAACACGTTAAATGTAGCTAGAGGAAAAACGTTTGAGGTAATTCTATCCGATGGAACTCAAGTTCTTTTGAACTCTGGCTCATCTTTCAGATACCCAGAAAAGTTTTTTGGAAGCGCTAAACGAGAAGTGTATTTGACAGGAGAAGCATATTTTGATGTCGCTGATGACCCTCTCTCAAAATTTATTGTTCATGTTGGGAATATGCAGATTACAGTTACCGGAACAAAGTTTAATGTGTCTAATTATCTGGAGGATAATCATATTGATGTTGTCCTAGTTGAGGGCGGAATTACACTAAGCCATAAGCATAAGCAAAATGTGAGTGTGCTTGATGCTGGTTATAAAGCTACATGGAGCAAGGAAGTTGAACAAATAATTTCTACAGAGGATAATGTAGATATGAATATTTATACTGCATGGATAAGTAAGAAAATAGTTTTTAGAAATGCCACCTTCAAAAAAATAAGACAAACTTTAGAGAGGCATTACAATGTTACCATCATCAATAAGAACAAAAATTTAGATCAACAAAGATTTGACGCAACTTTTGATATTGAAACTATTAATGAAATTTTGGATGCATTCAATGCGAGCTATTCAATTGAATATGAAATCGTAGATAATATAGCAATAATTAACTAAATCATTGCATTGCTATCAGATTATAAACTAAACCCTCCTTATATAATGATTAAAAATTAACTAGATTAAACATGAAAAAATGTTAAGATTAAAACGTATTTACAAATTGAACTATAAGACTGCTCTAGCTTTCGTAATGTTCATGACTGTATTAATTCCAATTAATGCAACTACTTCATATTCACAGTCCGAACGTATATCGTTAGATGTCGAAAATGTCGCTTTAAGTGATTTGATTAGTGAAATAGAAACTTTGACTGATTTTAAGTTTTTATACAACAGAAAAGATTTAGACTTGAATATGCAGGTTTCAGTAAAGCTCAAAAAGAGACGGATTTCATCAATCTTAAGCAAAACACTTAAAGGAACTAATCTTGATTTCAGAGTGATGAATAAGCAAATAGTTCTGACTAGTAAACCTGTACCCCCCCCCAAATTGCAGATAGCAATAACGGGTACAGTAACTGATGAAACAGGTCAACCCCTCCCTGGTGCTACGATTATTGAACAAGGGACACCCAATGGGACACAATCGGACTTTGATGGAAACTTTAGCATAGTTGTAAATAGCCAGGAGGCCACCTTGGTTATATCTTATGTGGGTTATCTCAGTCAGAATATTGTAGTGGGGGATCAAACAACGGTTAATATTATACTGTCTGAAGATTTATCAGGTTTGAATGAGGTGGTATTGGTGGGATACGGTACTGAGCTCAAGAGAAATCTCACTAGCTCAGTCACAACTGTTAGTTCCGAAAACTTGCAAGAGATCCCAGCGACATCATTGAGTAATATCCTCGCTGGTCGAGTTACGGGGGCGAGAATTTCTACTCAAGGGGGTAGACCCGGTACCAGATCAAATATTATCATTAGAGGTGCCACAACTGGTGGATTTGCTGGATCAAACCAGCCGCTTTATGTAATTGACAATGTGGTAGCTAGTAAGGAAGCATTTGATTTGTTGGACATCAATGAAGTGGAAAATGTGACCTTTTTGAAGGATGCAGCAGCTGGGGCAGTCTATGGTTCACGGGCCTCAAATGGGGTGATTCTAGTCACCACCAAATCGGGTAAACCTGGCAAAGCACGTCTAGAGTTTACTTCTTCGCTGAGCTCTTCAGACTATGCTCTACAAACAGAACACCTAACTGCTTATGAACTTGCTATTTTGATTAATAGATCCTATCGAGCTAATGATGAACCAGGCATTCCCGGCAGACTAGCTGACAACCAATTTATAAATGATCAGGAATTACAATACTTAAAAGAAAATGATTATGGAAGTTTTGAGGAGCAGTCTGAAGTTGTCCCCATTACAAGAAGATATGCCGCCAACATAACAGGCGGTAGCAATGAAATAGACTATTTTGTTGCAGGATCCTTAATAGACGAAGAAGGGAAATTTACATCATTGAATTACCAAAAACATAATTTGAGAGCTAATTTGGGAGTTAATATTGCTAAAAACTTGAGATTATCTTTCAATACCGATTTCTCGGGGGATAGGAATGATCAGTATTATTGGCCTTTTGATGGGAATTTATTTACTATAAGGGATTCATACAGACAAGGAACACGAAGAGGAAATTGGGCTCCAGCCTTTTTAAATGGACTTCCGGTTGGTAATTTTAATGCTTTTAATGTGTCTGATATGGTTGAAAATGATGGCTATGGAAACCGGGTCAATACTAGCAACGTAGCTAATTACATTATTGACTTAACATACAAAGTTCCATTTGTTGATGGGCTTAACGCTGGAGTATCATACAATAATAGGATAATCAATAGAAATGGTACGATTTTTACTAAACCTGATACTAAATATACTTTCCAAACTGATCCAAATAACCGATTCGCGTTAGATCCTACAATCGAACCTACACCAAGAACTTTCAGACGTAGAGGAGCAAATAGCCGATCCATTTCAAAAAATACTAGCCGAGATCAATCATATCAATTAAATTTTAAACTTGATTACGCCAATACATTTGGAGACCACACCTTTTCTGGACTATTTGTCTATGAGCAATGGGAATTTAAAACAGAATCAACCAATGCATTTAGGCGAAATCCGATTTCTGATAATGTCAAAGAGCTATATGCTACACCTCCTGCAAGAGAAGTCGGTGACCAGCAATCTGGTGGAAGTTCTGGAGAATCTGGCAGATTGTCTTACATCGGTAATCTTGGGTATTCATACCTTGATAAATATTTCATAAATGGCACATTTAGGTATGATGGATCAGTAGAGTTTTTACCGGGACAACAATATGGATTTTTCCCTTCTCTTTCAGCTGCATGGATTGCTAGTGATGAAAGTTTTTTTGGGGATGGATTTGGAGCTATTGATTTTCTAAAACTTAGGGTATCGTGGGGGCGTACTGGTAATGATGATTTAAACCCCAATACCCTGGTACCTACTTTTCCCTATTTAGGAGGGTATGGTATATCAGGAGCTGGCTATGTGTTCGGCGATACAAACCAGACATCATTGAATTTATTCAGTACAGGCCTTCCTTCTGTCAATTTCACTTGGGATCAAACTGATAGCTATAATATCGCATTAGATGGAGAATTATTTGATTTCAAACTGAGTGCTACTATTGAGGCTTTTCTTAATAAAAGAAGTAATCTCTTCGGAAGTAGGACCAATACGACACCTGTAATTTTAGGGACTAGTTTGCCAAGAGTAAACTACGGAGCTATAGATGTTAAGGGTATAGAACTAATTTTAAATTACAAGAATCAAATTGCTCAAGACCTTAAGTTCGATCTAGGATTTAATTTTGGATATGCCCAGAACAAGGTTGTTGAATTTGATGAAAATGATGCCCAATTGGACATACGAAAGCAGACCGGAACAAATACGGGAAGACTTTTTGGCTTTGAAACCATAGGCATTATTCGTAGCCAAGCAGAGGTTGATGCACTCATAGCCGCTGGGTTCAAACAAAACAATCGTGATCCTTTTTTAGGTATGCTATTGCATAGAGATATCAGAGGTACTTTAACTGATGATCCCGAAGGGAATACACCGGATGGTAAAGTTGATGGAAACGATATAACCTTAATTGCACAAAATAGTGTAGCACCTATCAATTATGGAGTAAGCCTACGCTTGGATTATAAAAACTTTAGCGTAGATGCCTTTATACAAGGATTTGAAGGGCATAAAAAGTTTGTGCCCGATTCTGGAAAGTTCCCATTTGATGCAATTTCAGAAGCAGGATGGTCTCATTGGAATGATGCTTATGACCCCATTGATAATCCCAATGGTGCATTCCCCAGGTTTAGTCAGCGAACATTTTGGAGTTATTATGGGTTTGACAATTCCCAATTTTGGCTTCGTGATGGAGGATTCGCTCGTTTGAAAAATTTGAACATTGCTTACCGGCTTCCACAAAATTTGATGGATTCACTTGGTATAAGCCAAGCGAAGTTATTTTTCAATGGTACAAACTTGCTCTTCATTTATAAAGGGACAACAATGTTTGATCCGGAGATACAAGGGGAAGGAATTCCTATAAACAAGTCCTATAGTTTGGGACTACAATTAACTATTTAAGATAAATCAAATGAAGATTCACGATATTAAAATAGGGTTGTCTTTACTACTACTAATGACAATTACCGTAAAATGTACCGATGTCTTAGACAAAACCAACTTAGGAATAATAACAGATGAAGCAACGTATAGCGATCCAATTTTAGCTACAGCAGCTCTTGATCTTATATATAGGTTTTCTACTCCCGGTTGGTCAATTAATGCTTCTGCGAGATCAGATGATTCAAGAGGACCTAGCAATTTTTTCTACGGTCGTATTCAGGATAATTCCAATAACCTATATTCAGGAACATATTCAACGATACGAAGGATTAACCAGGTTATTGAAGGTGTTGAAGGTTCAGAATTCGACACCGAGGATAAAAACCTACTCACAGGTCAGGCATTATTTTTTAGAGCACTCCATCTTTGGAATTTAGTTCGAACATATGGCGGAGTTCCAATAGTAACAGAAGCACTTAATCCTGATGATGATTTGCAAAAGCCTCGTAATTCTACTACCGAATGTTTAACCCAAATTGTAGCTGATTTGGATCAAGCAGCATCGCTGTTACCTAGTAAATATGACGCCCAAAATTTCGGAAGGATTACAAAAGGCACAGCCTTAGCTGTTAAAGGAAGAATTCTTTTGCATTATGCAAGTGAACATTTTGATCCAGATCAATCGAGAAATCGCTGGCCAGCAGCATATAGTGCACTTTCTGAGGCAAAGGCTGAATTAGATGCACAAGGTAAAGGATTACACTCAAGTTTCTCCGAATTATGGTTTGATGATTCGTCTAATAATCCTGAAATAGTTTGGGTAAGATTGTATAATGAGTCAAATACACACTCGAGAGATGCTCAGGTAAGGAAGTTTGAACCAGGTTTGGGCTCAGAGCGGTATGATAATGCCACAATCGCATTGCTAGTATCTTTCCCAATGAAAGACGGTAAAAAAATCTCTGATGGTGAATCAAAATATACCTATAACCCAACGACTTTCTGGGTTGACAGAGATCCTCGATTTGAAACCACATTTGCTTGGAACGGTGCTCATTACCCAATAACTCATCCAGAACCCACAGATACAAGCGATTATATATGGACATTTCAAGGGAATTCCACGACAAATGAAGGAGATAATTGGGTAACATGGACGGGATTGCTAAACAGAAAAGCAGTTGAAACGACCTCTGATGTTTTTGAAGCTAGAGAAAGCACGACGGCATGGATTGAAATGAGATATGCCGAGGTCTTGTTAAGCTTAGCTGAAGCAGCAAACGAGACTAATAGAGGGTCGGAAGCTTTGGGATACTTAATAGATATTCGACAAAGAGCTGGAATTGAAGATACAGACGGAAGGTATGGATTAGAGGCCGGTTTAGAAGGCGATATAGATAGGTTGCGTGATGCAATTTTGAATGAGAGGAGAATAGAATTAGCATTTGAAGCCAAAAGGTCGTTGGATTTGATAAGACGACGGCATATAGAAAAATTAAATGGAACCCAACGACAGGGCTACTATATCACCAAAACGGAAGCTTTTGATGCTTTGAATCCAAGTGATCTGGTAATAGACGATCGTAAAACTCTTGAACAATCAGTACTAACTGGCACAATAGATTTGAATGATCCAGAACAATATGAAACTTATTTCATTACTGAAACCTACTCATTAGAAGAAGGTTCTGTGAAACCTGGTGATGAAGGTATTGATATCAACTTTGATGAAAAGTATTATTTTTTTGATATTCCCGAATCGGTTCGTTTGAGAAATGAAAATTTGGAAAACACACTGGGATGGACAGGAGGGACATTTGATCCCTTACAATAGATTTCATAATTGAATTATATTAAGGCTACGAAAACATAATTTCGTAGCCTTTCCTTGTGAAAGAGATAGATTTACCATTTTAGTTTCATCTAGGTTATAATAGTTATGCCGTGTTGGACATATCTCACGAGCTATCAGAACAAGCATCTTACGGGAGTTCTACGAATACAGTACTATTTATTAGTGATTTTGGGAGTTGACACACTACTCCCTTGAACATAAGTGTTAAGTGTTATTATGCAATCTCGGAATATTATTGGAAAATGTAAAGTCATGGCCATTATTGAAAATATTAGTTCATTTTGATTATTAAATTATCAGATATAACGTAATAAATTTAAAGAAGTTGTTTATCCATTTCAAAAATATCGAACGATTACTACTTATCTTGTTTTTGGGAATTTCGGTTTCTTACAGCCCCCAAGTAGTAGAAATCTCAACTGAAAACTTGACTATTGGGATTACTGCCAAAGGCAATTTGGCATTTATTATTGATAAAAATACTGGTGTTGATTACTTGTACAAACAAGAGCCGAGCAGTCTTTTGTCTATCAAAAATCCAAAAGATACTATAGCCCAGAGGCCAATTTCGATGAAAATAGACAGAGAGAAAAATATCATTAGTCTGAATTTTAAATCTGGTGCAGTAGTCGACTTGAAGGTCGAAGAGCATGATGAATACTTTACCTTAGAATTAGTTAAAGCTACACCCTTGAACAAAGTACCAGCTGTTGTATGGGGACCTTACCCTATATCAATTAAAGGTGTGATTGGAGAAGTGGTTGGAATTGCTCGGAATAGTGATTTTGCAATTGGACTCCAGTCACTTAATGTGAAAACTACAGGAGGTCAGCTAAACAATGATGAAGGAGATGTACCAAGCCGTAAAGGAGTAGCATCTAAAACAGATTTTGGATGTACTCTCAACGCTTTTGCAATAGATCGAACTAAAGAGAGGACTGCTGATATCTGGTCAAAGCACTTTCCCAATATGCCTGTTATGCCAATTAGTGGGGAAAGCGTGGTAGGCTCCAAAATCGCTCTTTTTGGTTGCCCACCTGAAGATGCTCTAGAGACTGTAGGTGCCATTGAACGTGCAGAAGGTTTGCCCCACCCTCAATTAGATGGGAAATGGATTAAAACTCATCCCGAGAGAAGCAAGGCGTATTTAATAACCACTTTTACAGAGGAAAACTTTGATCAAATGCTCCTCTACACTAAAAAGGCAGGAATGAATGCAATCTACCATGCACACCCTTTTAGTAATTGGGGACATTTTCAATTGATTCCAGAGCAATTTCCTAATGGATTAGAAGGAATAAAAGCGCTTGTACAAAAGGCAAGTGCACACGGAGTAAGAGTGGGCGTTCACACCTTAACTAACTTCATAACTCCAAATGATCCCTTTATCACGCCAACTCCAAATGTCAATTTGGCACTAACTGGCAGTGCTTATTTAACAGAAGATATTGATGATGATACAAACGAAATAAGTGTTAGCAGTAACCACTACTTTAACAATACTGATTTTGATTGGATGAAGACAATCAAAGTAGGAAACGAATTGATTCGATATCGTTCAGTTAGTAATGAATCTCCATATAGACTTTTAGAATGTCAAAGGGGAGCTTTTGGAACTACACCATCGAATCATAAACAAGGAGCCTCGGTAGGAAAACTCTTAGATCATCCTTATAGAGTATTTTTCCCCAACCACAAACTACAAGATTCACTTATAGACAACCTTATAGAGTTTGTCAATACAACTGGGGTAGCACAAATTGGCTTTGATGGTCACGAAGGGGCTAAATCAACTGGGCACGGTACCTACTCTCTTGATCATTTTGCCACGCGTATGTTTGATGGTGCTGAACATAATCTCGTAAATAGTTCTAGCCAAATGACACACAATTATTGGCACGTAAATCATTTTGTCAATTGGGGAGAGCCGTGGTATGCAGGTTTTCGTGAAAGCCAAACCGAATATCGATTCAATAACCAGCTTTTTCTAGAAGAGAATTACCTGCCAAATATGCTAGGATGGTTCTCCCTAACTCCGAGTACAAGCGTAGAAGATTTCGAGTGGTTGCTTGCAAGATTAGGAGGATACAATGCAGGGTTTGCTTTATATGCTAATCCCGAATCTTTAAGTCTTAATCCTTATACCGATGAAATCTTGGAACTAGTTAGAATATGGGAGAAAGCACGTCTTAGTGGAGCATTCGATTCGATACGAAATAAGTTAAAAGATGTATCTCTCGAATTTCATCTTAAAGAGATTTCTGAAAACCAATGGAATCTTATTACATACCAAGATTATGATTTTAGTATTGAAAAAGTAGAATTGCAACCGGGTCAGCCTAAAAATGCACAATGGACTATACAAAATGAAGCAGAAAGTCAACCTTTTAGGACTCACATTACTCTAGAAGGTGAACAAGACGAATCCATTAACGGAATTTCTATAGGAATTAATAATAATCTTCCGATTCATATCCCAGAAAAACTAACTGTAGGGCAAACACTTTTAATAGAAAACAATAGCTTTGTTATAAGAGGAAAATCTGGAAATATTCTTATTCAAAGTGAAATTAATCTACCTATACTGGATGATGGCAATCACAATATAGAGTTTGATTTTCAAAACCAAAATGGCAGCCCTGTTGTCAATGTAAAAGTTAGATTAGATGGTGAAGAACAAATTGTGTCTTCTAAGAAGTAAAACTTCAGGATGAGCATAAAAATTTATCATCATAGGTAATAAAGATTTTTGCTAGTTCTACTATATAAATTTGAAGTATAAGGTTATTGAGACAATTATTTGTATTTTGAAAAAAAGTTAAAGTCGTTAAACAAAGAGAATACCTAATAGATTGAATTAATCATAAATTTTAAACACATTATTTCTAACTGAATGTCATGAATCATAATAATATAATAGGGTATACTATTTTATGTATACTCTTTAGCACTGTGTCAATTACTGCTCAAGAAGGAAAGGATGCTATTACCAGTCCTTCTGAGTACACCACAGCCTTATACAAGGCGGCTCCGGATGGAGTAGAAACCCGTTGGATTAGTGCCGAAAATCTTCAAGGTCTTAAAGGAGAAGGTGGTCAATCCAATAAAGGGGCAAAAGGCGATGCGTTTTTTGTTCTTGCTCCTGGAGAAAGGAAAGTTATTTTTGATCAGAAAGGAGCAGGTCTCATTACCCGAATTTGGCTCACGAGTACGATTGTTTGGGCCAAGGAAATTCGTCGAGAAATGACCATTGATATGTTTTGGGATGATGCTGAAAAACCAGCAGTGTCGGCTCCTATCACAGATTTTTTTGGTGTAGGCCTAGGTGAAATGCTTCCCTTTGAAAATGCTCTTTTTGCTCAACCTGAGGGACGTTCCTTCAACAGCTTTATACCAATGCCTTATCGCACAGCAGCACGAATTGAAGTGACTAACGAATCTCAGTACTATGCCATGTTATATTATGATGTAGATTTCTTAAAAGTGCCAAAACATGATAAAGATGTTCTTTATTTCCATGCTTATTGGAGTAGAGATCTCAAAACTAAACTTGGAGAAGACTTTGAAATCTTACCGAAGGTAAATGGTAAAGGGCGTTACTTGGGAACAAACATTGGAGTGATTGGTAACCCTGATTACCAGGGCACTTGGTTTGGAGAGGGAGAAGTTAAGATATACCTTGATGGAGATAATGAATTAGCAACCTTGGTAGGTACTGGCACCGAAGATTATGTAGGCACAGGCTGGGGTCAAGGGAAATTTAACCAGCAGTATCACGGTTCATTGATTTCAGACAAAGAAAATGATTTGTACGCTTTTTATAGATACCATATACCAGATCCTGTATTTTTCCACAAAGATTGTAGGGTTACGATACAGCAAATTGGTAACTCACAAAAACCCAAAATTCAGGAAATGCTAAAAAATGGAGCAGAATTGGAGTTAGTTTGGCTTTATACCTATGGCAAAGATGTTGCTAGGAGTACCGAGGCTCCTGTGGTTAACAGATTGCTTTCCATGGAAAATCCTCCGGCATTGGACTCGGAAGATTTTGGTATCGGATCAACTAATTTTTATAGAAGAGATGATGTTTCAGCAACGGCATATTTTTATCTTGATAAACCATATAGTGAATTACCTTCATTGCCCCCTAAAGAACATCGTAATAAGCACCTTCAAGAAAGGGTTTTCAAAAACACCGGTGAGTAAGGATTTATTTGGCTTAAATAAAACTAACAAGCAAATCAATGTCAGTGAAATTTACTGAATCTTATGTCATACAAAGATTCACAATAGAATTTGGTTGTAGAAATTACTCAACCTAATTGTTGTCACTACCTATATGTTGCTTTTGGATCTTAAGTTCCAAAATATTTCATACGCAGATCTGGTAACTCAAATCAAGCAAATGTCAACAGATTAAAACTTAAAGTGTTGTTCTTGTCATTTTATAGAATCATGTTCTCTTTTTTATTCAACAATCCACTCAAATCAAATTAATTATTTAAGAAAAAAATGAAATCAATATCCAATTTGATGCTTTACGTGTCCTTTCTAAACCTGACTTTCTATTGGGGTTATGCTCAGGATGTCACTTCTAAAATAGATAGTTTACCTCTAATTGGTGGTATACACGAGAGTGGCATTACTGATGACTGGCTCATTGACCCTTCTGAAGCTAGGGCTAAAGTGTTTAAAAATGAAATAGGCAACGACCTAATTCTGTCTAATGGAATCATTTCCCGCACCTTTAGAATAGAACCCAATGTGACTACCACAAGTTTCAATAACATAACTGAAAGCGAAGAGCTAATAAGAGCTGTTGGCCCCGAGGGTATCATCAAGGTAGATGGTTATTTTTTTAATGTCGGTGGTTTAATAGGTCAACCAAATTTAGCATTTCTATATCCTGATTGGATAGATAATTTAGAATCTGATCCTCTTTCATTCCATTTCTATGACTTCAGTATTGGTTCGCCCAAACCCCGTTTAGATTGGAATCGTGTAAGACATCATGCACCAGGTATAAGTTGGCCTCCAAATGGTATTCACCTTAAGATGAATTATCGGTTACTAGATTTACAGCCGGAAGATTTGGTAGAGATTTCCCAAAACAGTGCCTTGGGTAGAAATACGATTTATAAGGATGCATTTACAGAACTATCTGATCAATGGAAAATCATTAAATCAGAAGCAAATACTAAGGGCTCTTTTGTCCATGAGGGAAGAGTGGGTGAAATATATACTCCAAACAATACAGCCATATATGCAGAATACCAGCTTCCTAAGGGTACTAGACTTGTAGAAACATCAGTTGATGTTGGCACAGACCTCAGTGGTGCTTGGGGCCCCGGGATGGCATTGGTTTGGAGCGATAAAATCATAAAATTTAATTTGCGACCTGGAAATGAATCTGGCAATAACAATAATGAGCCTTGGATGTTTACTGTCTTTGATGGGAACCGTGAAAACACTAATGCTGGAGGAAAAAATAACCTTGATTTAAACCAGATATGGCATCTTCGGATTCGATTAGAAGGTAATGAGGCATTTTGCGAAGCCAAGCCAAATGGGGGTAGGTGGAAAACTGTTGAGGCGATATCTTTCGATGGAGATATTCCTGATCCTATTTCGGCACGCATTGGTAAATTTGGCCCAAGAGCAGAGGGCAAGGATGCTCCATATACTGGTGATTTAGTCCACCTAACATTTCATGATTTTGCTGCCTATTCAAACATACAAAACTCTCTTCTTGAACAGCTTGAAACAAAAGTTCAAGATTTAAGGAACCTTGAAGTGTCTGTACACTATGAGTTGTATGATGGGATTCCTGTGGTCTCAAAGTGGTTGGAGATACATAATGATTCTGAGATAGATTTTCGAATTGAGGAAATAGTTTCAGAACATCTATCCATAGCTGATCATGATCCTTATCCAGAACATAGAAATCATCCTGAGTATATGTCTCGACCGAATATTCATTTGGAAACCAACTATGCGTTTTCTGCTGGAAAGTCCAAAATAGCTAGTGTTCATTCAGTTCATTGGAAAGCTGACCAAGACTATTTCACACAGATATCTTGGAGACAAACAATTCCGAATCTTGTTCAGGTATATCCAGAAAGGGGTTATAATGTTGATTTAACTCCCGGCTCAACTCTTGAATCCATTCGAACTTTTATTCTTCCATACGATTCCTACGAAAAAGAAAGGCAAGGTATTTCTCTCCGTAAAATGTACCGTACCATTGCGCCTTGGATCACAGAGAACCCCATGATGTTTCATGTTACACGTTCGGGATGGGAAGAGTTCAAGCTTGCAATTGATCAAGCGGCAGAAGTGGGTTATGAAATGGTCAATTTTTCTTTTGGAAGTGGTTTTAATCCAGAAGATGAAAGCGATACCAATGTTAATAACATGAAGAAATATGCTGATTATGCCGATAGTAAGGGTATTGGCATAGGTACTTATAGCCTATTAGCATCGCGCTCGATCAGTGAAAAAGATGATGTGATTAATCCAAAAACCGGCAAAAGAGGTGGATTTGCAACTTTTCTAAATTCTCCTTGTCTTGGTAGCGAATGGGGGCTAGATTATTTTCGGAAACTCTATAAAATATATAACCAAACAGGATTTCTTACCTTAACACATGATGGAAACTATCCGGGAGATGCTTGTGCCTCAACTACACATCCTGGGCATAGGGACTATGATGATTCCCAGTTTGAACAGTGGAGAATCATCACTGATTTTTACAAATGGTGCAAGTCCAAAGGAGTATATCTGAGAGTTCCTGACTACTATTACCTTTCTGGTTCAAATCACCAGGGTGTAGGTTATCGTGAAAACAACTGGTCATTGCCTAGGCGCCATCAACTAATTCATACCCGTCAAAATATATTTGATGGTACTTGGGAAAGTACTCCCACTATGCGTTGGAGTTTTATCCCACTGGCCCAGTATCATGGTGGAGGATCCGCTGCAACTATAGAACCTCTGAAAAAGCACTTAGAACATTATGAAATGATGCTGGTAAGTAATTTGGGAATGGGCTTACAATCTGTATTAAGAGGTCCGAGAATCTACGATTCCGAAACAACAAAGAATATGGTAAAACGAGTAGTTGAGTGGTATAAAAAATATCGCACTATTTTAGAAAGCGACATCATTCATTTGCGAAGAGCAGACGGGCGAGATATTGATTATATGATGCATATAAATCCTGATAACAAGGAAAAAGGACTGTTGATGGTGTTTAATCCCACCAATGATCCCATCACAAAAAAGATTACTGTTCCTCTTTACTATTCTGGGTTGAATCATAAAGCGAGCATTCGGGAACAGGAGGGAGAGTCTAAGGAGTATGAATTAGACCGAGGGTATGAGGTACAATTAGAGGTAACTGCACAACCCAATTGGTACAATTGGTATGTTATCGAATGAGAAAGGTATTTATTAATACAATTTGAAGAAATGTCTGGAACCTATATTTAAAACGAACATCTCGGTTGATAGAGTGAAACCTGATAGAAATTATTAGATAAACTTGTAGGGGTAAGAATATTTTTAGAGAAGTAAAAGCGTATCAATAAACTGAGGAGATTAATCTTGTAATGTAATGTTGCTTTACTAGGATTGCTGTTTATTTGTTGATAACGGAGATTCTGATTCACTTTGCGTCATACACTTTGGTTGATAGTAGCGTTTGATTTCTAGTCAATAATTGTTGCTAAATTTATCAAGGAATTCAATCATATGAAACTAAACACTATCTATAACGAGAGCTGCGTGAAGACTATGGAGAAAATGCCTGATAACATTATAGATCTTGTAGTTACTTCTCCTCCATATGACCATATGCGTGAGTATGATGGAAATTTTACTTTTTCTTTCAAAACTATAGCTAAATCATTATTTCGAGTGATGAAGCTGAGAGGCGTAGTCGTTTGGGTTGTTGGTGATCAAACCATCAAGGGTGATGAGACAGGATCGTCATTCAAACAGGCACTTTATTTTAAAAGCATTGGATTTAACTTATTTGATACAATGATTTATCTAAAGCCTCCTCGGGGGGCGGTAGGAAATAATAAAACCTATTGGCAGTCTTTTGAGTATATGTTTGTTTTGAGCAAAGGTTTGCCCAAAACGATTAATCTAATTAGGGATAGAGAAAATAAGGAATCTCGGAGGGGAGATAATGGTACGAAGCGTTTGCCTAATGGTAGTCTTTTAAAATTAAGTCGAGGTGGGTATACAAAAATGGGACGCAGAACAAATGTATGGGAATATAATACTGGCAAAGGACATTCTGCGACCGATCGTATTGCACATAAACATCCTGCCATATTCCCTGAAAAACTTGCTGAAGATCATATTCTTTCTTGGAGTAATCCTAACGACTTGGTCTATGATCCTTTTCTAGGTTCTGGTACAACATCTTATATGGCCTTAAAAAATGATCGAAAGTGGTTGGGTAGTGAAATTAATGAAGATTACTGTTTACTTGCTGAGCAAAGGATGAATAAGAATTTAATTAATACAGAAGGCTAGTGATGACTAAACGTTGTAAAGTCTGTCAAATAGTACTCCCATTAGAACAATTTGCAAAAAATCAATACAACAAAGCAGGAGAAGTAATTCGACGTAGTGAATGTAAAGATTGCAGAAAAAATAAGAAACCAATCTCCAACAGACGAAAAATAAATTACGAAGAGTTTCACCCAAGGCCAGAAATTGGTGATTCTTTTCATTGTCCTATATGTCAAAGAACTTTAATTATTGAAAAAAGTCGGTACATTAATCTGGATAACAACCACCATACTGGTGAAATAAGGGGTTATTTATGTAATGATTGTAACACAGGTTTGGGTAAATTCAAAGATGATCCAAAGATTATTGAGCGAGCTATCCAATGGATTAAAGGAACGATTAACATTATAGCAATGTGTTATTAATTGCTGAACCAGTGTAGGCACAGTGTGCCAAAATCTGTGTAAATAGGTAGAAGAGGGTTACCAGATTTGGTTTTAGAGATAAGAAAAAATTGAAGATTATAGAGATTACTTTCTTAGACAGACTTCTTTTCTTCGTTTGACTATAGATAGTAAACCTAATTTATTATAAATCTTACTCACCAATTATAATAACTCACAAATAGATTTGGGAAAAAGTAACTCATAGATGAATCGGTCGATTTTCAGTAGCTGAAAGTGCCGCCTCTTTGATGGCCTCAGTGAATGTTGGATGGGCATGGGACATCCTAGCAATATCCTCAGCTGAAGCACGATACTCCATCGCTGTAACGCCTTCTGCTATCATATCGGAAGCTCGAGGACCGATAATATGAACACCTAAAATTTGATCAGTAGTTTTATCGGCAATTATTTTAACAAATCCATCAATGTCCCCACTTGCTCTAGCCCGTCCAAGAGCTCTCATCGGAAATCGACCTATTTTGTACTCTGCTCCTGATTCTATCACCTCTTGTTGTGTCTTTCCAACTGAGGCTACTTCTGGCCAAGTATAAATCACATTAGGAATTAAATTATAATCAATATGTGGCTTTTGACCCGAGATGTACTCTGCTACTAAAATCCCTTCTTCTTCAGCTTTATGTGCCAACATAGCACCAGGAACTACATCACCTATGGCAAAGATATTTGGACAATCTGTTTGCAAATTTGAAGCGACCTGAATTTGACCATGTTGATTAGTTTTTACACCGATATTTTCCAGTCCCAAATTATCCGTATAGGGTCTTCTTCCTACAGAAACTAAACAATAATCTGCCTCAAAGTCTACTAAATTACCAGTTTTATTTTCGGCTTGTATAGCTACGATATTGTTTTTTGATTCAACATTTATGACCTTGTGAGATAGATAGAATTTTATTCCAGACCTTTTGAATACTTTGGTTAATTCTTTGCCCAAATCAACATCCATAGAAGAAACAATCTGGTCTTGGAATTCAATGATAGACACTTGGGCGCCTAGCCTATTGTAAACCTGTCCGAGCTCTAAGCCGACAATACCTCCACCAATGATGACCAAATGTTTAGGAACTTCTCTCAATACCAATGCTTCGGTAGATGTTATAATGCGCTCCTTGTCTATTTTGACAAAAGGTAAAGAATTTGGTTTAGAACCAGTGGCAATAATAGCATGCTGGAAGCGAATCTGTTTAGATTCTTTAGAAGATGTGATCTCCAAAGTATTATTGTTAACAAAACTTCCATGTCCATTGTAGACATCTATTTTGTTTTTTTTCATTAAAAAATTAACACCACTAATTGTTTTATTTACCACGTCATTTTTTCTGTTCATCATCTTTTCTAAATTGAGATGGACAGATGACTTATTGATAATAATTCCATGATCTTCACTTTGATGCAACAGATGATGGTAATGGTGTGAAGAATCTAGCAAAGCTTTTGAGGGAATGCATCCAACATTCAAACAAGTCCCTCCAAGTGTTGGATAACGTTCTACAAGAGCTACTTTTTTACCTAATTGGGCACATCTTATAGCGGCTACATAGCCCCCCGGACCAGATCCCACTACTGCTATTTCATACGATATCATAAGATTAAAAAATGATATGTAAATGTACTATGTTTATCCAAACTCAGTAATTAATTTGATAGTCTGTTTCATTGCTTACAATGGGAATTGACTCGGCCAACATTGATATAAACCTGATCAAAAAGATTGGAATTATCTATGTGGAATTTATCTCAAAACTTTGTAAATAGGTATGATTGGGTAAGTAGAAATAGATTCTAAGTTAAAAAATGTATGGAAAAACATTCATATTGTTTTCTTGTAGGACAAAGACACTAGTTTATCCGTTCAGAAAAGAGCAGGATTTTTCCTCAAGATTTGATAAAATATATATTTCATTTCTGATTCTACAATAGTTGCATTAGACAATTGAATGTACGGAATAACAACTAGTTTACATGCGTTCAGGTACTTCAATACCCAATAGATAACAACCACTCTTGATAGTTTTGGCAACACAATCTGATAAAGAGACTCTAAATTCTATCAAATTTGATGAAGGAGCTGACAATATTGGTACACTTTGATAAAATTGATTAAAATTTCTTACCAATTCATATACGTATTTCGCAATTACAGAAGGATCCTGGTTGACTGCTGAAGTTTTTACTGTCTCAGGGTATTCCATCAGTTTCTTAATAATCTTCTTTTCTGTTGAATGAAGCTTTATATCAGTAGATATCCGGAGTGTTTTATTACCAAACTTTTCCCGGAGTGTGCTGATTCTTGCATAGGCATACTGAATAAATGTCCCCGTGTTTCCTTGAAAATCAATCGATTTATTTGGATCAAAGAGGATTCGCTTTTGGGGATCTACCTTAAGCAAATAATACTTAAGTGCACCTAACCCTATCTTATGAAAAAGCTTTTGGCGTTGTGGTTGGTCCATATATTCAAGCTTACCTGATTCCTGAGATTTGTTCTCGGCAGTCTGTACCATCCGTTCAATCAATTCATCAGCATCCACTACAGTTCCTTCTCTGCTCTTCATTTTACCTGTAGGTAAATCAACCATACCATAACTGAGATGGTTTAAATTTTTTGCCCATGGGTAATTGAGTTTTTGTAAGATTAAAAAGAGCACTTGAAAATGATAATTCTGCTCGTTTCCCACCACATAAGTCATTGAATTCATTTTTGGAAAATCCTTTGACCTTAAAACAGCTGTTCCAATATCTTGAGTGATGTAAACTGTAGTTCCATCGGAACGAATCAAGAGTTTTTCATCTAAACCCTCTTTAGTTAGGTCAATCCAAATCGAACCATCATTTTTTTGATGAAGCACACCCTTTTCCAAACCTTTTTCCACAATTTTTCGCCCCAATAAATAGGTATGGCTTTCGTAATATATTTTGTCAAAATACACACCGAGCTTCTGGTAAGTTTCTTCAAACCCCTTATAGACCCAATCATTGAGTTTCTTCCAGATTTTGATGGTCTTAGAATCTCCCTTTTCCCAGTTCCTTAATTCTAATTTTGCTTCCTGCAATAATGGAGATTTCAGTTTTGCTTCATTTTCACTATACCCTTCAGCCATTAATTGTTCAACCTCCAATTTAAATTTAGTTTCAAACTCTACATAATACTGACCAACAAAATGATCGCTTTTCTGGTTTGCTTGTACTGGTGTTAGATCTTTAGCAAATTTTTTCCAAGCAACCACGGATTTACAGATATGGATGCCTCGATCATTGACAATCTGAATACGTTTGACATTTTTCCCATTTGCTGCCAAGATATTTGCTAAGGAATGTCCCAAAAGATTGTTCCTGATATGACCCAAATGAAGTGGTTTATTTGTATTTGGAGAAGAAAACTCCACTAAAACAGTTTCATTTGATGGCTCTACGTTCTGAAAACCATATCGCTTAATAGTTGAAATCTGCTTGAGTACATTTAGATAAAACTCATTGCTAAGACTAAGATTTAAGAACCCTCCTAACACATTAAAGGATTCTACAAATTTCAATCTGTTCACTAGAAATTCTCCTATTTGAATACCCAACTCTTTAGGTGAGGTATAGCTGATTTTCAAATAACTAAATACCACAAGAGTCAAATCGCCCTTGAACTCCTTACGTGTTAATTGAAAGGCTATAGGTTTAATTTCTTGGCTGTATCGTTCAAGAAAAAAAACCTGAACAGCATCTTCTAAAGATTGATAGAATTTCATCCGGAATTACTGGGGAACAAAATTCCTGATAATTAAAGTTTTCAACATAATAATGCTTAGTGTATTATCAAGAAAATAAAAAAGGACTAATCAATTCCTTACTTTATGTCTTGCCGCTTAGGTCCAACATAAATTTGTCTCGGTCTACCTATTGGTTCATTGTTTTGACGCATTTCCAACCATTGGGAAATCCAGCCTGGTAGTCTTCCCAAAGCAAACATCACGGTAAACATTCTGGTAGGAATATCCATTGCTCTGTAAATTAGTCCTGAATAAAAGTCTACATTAGGATAGAGCTTTCTCGATTTAAAATAATCGTCTTCCAATGCTCGTTGTTCAAGTTCTATTGCTATATCTAAGATGGGATCTCTATTGGAAACCTGACCCAATACTTCTTTGGCTATATTCTTCAATATTTTCGCACGAGGATCATAATTTTTGTATACTCTATGACCAAAGCCCATCAACCTAAAGGGATCATTTTTATCTTTTGCTCTATCTATAAATTTTTGTATGTCATTACCTTGAACACTTATTTTTTCAAGCATTTCTATTACCGCCTGATTAGCGCCTCCATGTAATTTCCCCCACAAGGCAGATAATCCTGCAGCTATACAAGGAAATAAATCTGCGTGAGATGAACCAACTATTCGGACAGTGGATGAAGAACAATTTTGCTCATGATCAGCGTGAAGAATCAACAATTTATTGAGTGCTTTTACCTCTATAGGATTGGGCTTGTAGTCCATATGAGGTCTTCTAAACATCATATGTGCTATATTACCGACATATGTTAAGGAATTATTGGCATAATTCAAAGGAAGTCCCCTACTCTTGCGATGTGTCCAGGAAGCCAATATTGGAAACGCGGCCAGCATTTTGATAATTGAGGGCCTCATCTGTTCAATATCTTCATATGATCCTAACTTTGGAGTAAAAGCTACCAATCCCGCAGTGAGTGAAGCCAAAATGCACATAGGATGAGCCGTTTTGGGAAAACTCTTCAAGATTCCCTTCAAATCTTCATCAACAAGTGATTTTTCTCGAATTTCACTGAGAAATATTTCTTTCTCTTTCTTTGAAGGGATATGGCCAAAAATTAGTAGATGAATGACTTCAATGAAGGAACAATTTTCGCAAAGGTCCTCAATGCTATATCCCCTATACCTCAGAATTCCAGCCTCTCCATCAAGATATGTTATAGAACTTTTGCACGAGCCGGTATTTTTATAACCCGGATCATATGTGACTAATCCCGTTGCATTACGAAGCCGACGTATGTCAATTGCTTTTTCTCCTTCAACTCCTTCAAATATGGGTAATTCTATAAAATTACCCTCATAATTAAACCGTATTTTATCTTTCATAAATTATTTAGTTGGAACTTGCAAACTTAGCAATTTGCCAAAATTTAAATTATCAGGAGGTAATGGGCGCATAAAATCACCAATCCAAAACAAGTTATCAAGTCCTTTATAATCACTGTCAGAAACACCACAATTTTGAAAATCTTCATCCAGGTATTGTTTTGACATCAAATTATTTGTCTTCTAATGGGTACAGACAAACATGCGCAGGATTATTATAGGAATCCTTCAGATGATGGTGGTGTACCATTATTGATATCTGTAGGCTATGGAGCAACGATCATGAAAGGTAGCGTTTATTATAGAAAACAAGGGAAAATGATCTTCATAATAAAAATCTAAAAATATGCATTGGAATTAATTCCTTCTGTAAAAAACTTTGCAAGACCATTTTTCTTTATTTCTATTTGTATTTATTGAGTTTTTCTAACTCATTCAACTTTTTAAGTATTATCTGTTGGGATGAATTAACTTGACTAAGCAAATTTTTCTCTGATTCCTTGATTTCCTTTTCAATAGCCTTCTTAAGCATTGTATCACTTTGCTTATGCACATTGTCCCATACTTGATTGGTAAGAACTGCAATAAAAACATTCAGAGCAATCATAATGGAAATAAGTGCAAAACTGCATAAATACAACAAACTCAACCACTGACTAGTACCCTGAAAATTTGAAACTAATACATATGCTTCACCTAATCCATCAATTAATACAACCGAGAGACTGATAAAAGCATGATGTAAATTGGAGAAGTTTAGCATCCCTAAGTCTTGGTAATCAAATATTAAAACACCTATTACCGAATAAACAAAAATGACAATAGATAGCAGAAATAAAAAAACACTTACTGTCCTAAAAGTCCAAAATATTTTCTTCTGAATAGATTTTAATTCAGTACTTAATCCAAAAAGTCTAAAGATTCTAAATGCCCTAATCAATCGTGCAATGAAAATAAATTCAGCATAATCTAAGATGATAAGAAATGTGCCAACAAAAGAAGCCAATAGAATCAAACCATCAAAAATGAGCCATCTAGTCTCATCATTTATTGCAGTAATGAGATAAGAGGATTCAATTTTTTGATCTATACTGGGTATTTTGCTGATTCGTAACCTATGGAATCTAACCATGAATTCAACCGCAAATAGAACGAGAATTGTAATATCAGCATATCGGAAAAAGGAATGAAATATTGTGCTTTCAAACCTATAAGTCTGCATGGCTATCAATATGGCGGAAATAAAAATTAGATAAGCACTAAATTTTTCGAGTTTTTTGTTTTTTATGATTCTCATTAGATAGAAATATTTCAAATTTTAAGTTTTTTTATAAACGTAGAATATTTTGGCGATAATGGTACATGATGCTTTTATAAAGGCTGCTTCCAGACTACAATCACCAGCAACAATGAAGGTCACTTTCTTATTGGCGACTATCAGTTCACGACATTCACTTAGCTGATATCCTTGGTCATGCTTAGAGGTAAAAGAAGTTATTTGCTCATATTCTCTTAATAATTTCGCAATGTCTACATTATCCATATAGGTTGGCAAAGCAGTGGTAATATAGTTTATATCTGTAAACTTAGGCTGATATGACAACCCTTTGAATAGTGATGATGTCTTCTGTAACGTCTGCACTAAAGCTACCTTAATTGTCTGTGTAATGCTTTAATTGATAGTGATATCAGGCAGTAGCAGTGATTTTCAGCAACTGATCACTTTCAACACTTTGACTACTCACTATCCAACTACCATCACCAGATAAGCTGGCGAAGATGAACTTATACCATCAACAACGATGAGTAGTTATATCGAGTTATTAGCATGGGTTCATGCCAATTACCAGTCCGATTTAAGTTATCAAGTTCTTTATAAGCACTGTCGGAAATATCACAATAGTACGTTAAAAGTCTCTATATTAACTCATCATAAAAAAAGATGAACAGGCCTACAAAAGAGTTTAAAGAAGAACTTCCAGATATAAATAATAAGATTAGAAGCGGTATCGATAAGAGTAAGTTTGTCTCGATTGATCTTTATTTTCAAAATGGATCTACAATTGATTTTTAAATATGATAAATTTATTTTAATATTTCACTAATAAACATTATCTTTGTTATTCATTAACAACCTTAAAAATTAAATCATGAGCATTCACATTGAAGATTTTAACTTTCATCCAGATGTCTATGAAAGACTCGCAGAAGCAAAAAAAAAGAGTGATGTAATCAATGATGCATTGCTTGAAGATTTAAAAAAGGGTAGTAGACCACTATGTTTCTGGGATAGAATTATCGATATCCTAAATAGAAAAAATGATCAAAGATTTATTATACAAAGAATAGTTCAATGGTCATTTCCAAAAGACTTCGACGATAATGTGGATATGCTGGAAAAATACTACACCAAAGAAGAAATCATAGACATAGACTCAGTAGCTAACCCTTTAGAACGAATAGACAGAAATATCCTCCAAAAAATATCTAAGAGATATGGTATCAAACTTATTCCATACGAAACCATAGCATCCAGAGGTGGAAAGACTATTGACATAAAAACTTTATTCTTAAATAATGAATAATACCATTTAAACACTAAATTCGCTCAAAAAGGCTTTGGTGTATACATCATATCCTGTAATGGATTTGATGAGTTCAGACTTCAGTTCAGTTATCATCTCGGTTATTTTTTTCTTTAGAGATTCAAGATCTTCAAAGAATTTCATAGCTACTCTTTCTTTCATCCATTGCCACACCTTTTCAGCAGGATTAAGCTCTGGGGTATATGGAGGAATTCTGATGAACTCAATGTTTTCTGGAATGGTCATATTCTTAGAAGCATGAAATCCAGCATTGTCTATAATCAGGATTTTAAGTTCTTTCGGATTTTGTTTGCTCAATTCTTGTAGAAAACCCTCGAAAAGACCATTAGACACTGATGATGTTTCCCAATAGATGCTATTTCCTATAATAGGTGAAAAGCATCCGGGCAAAAACGTCAAACAAAAATCGGGTTTGAACAGATTGATTTTAAAAACGGCATGGGGCATATTTGAGATTTATCTAGGTCAAAAGATGTGGGCGATCAAAATTCCTCCTCATTATACCTCTCAAAAATGTAGTCGATGTGGAACTATTGACAAAAAGAATCGACTCTCTCAATCGAAATTTAAATGTTTAAGCTGTGGATTTTGTATGAATGCGGATAGCAATGCTGCCAATAACATCAGGGACACCGGAGCATGTTCCTTCTTCCAAAGTTATTGTTCCCTCTCAGAGGGTTTTGGAAGTAAAGAGTGTTCATTGTCGAATCGGGCGATGTTACATCGAACCTTTAAAACACCTTTGATCATTCATGGCCGTAAAGGGAAAAAGGGGGTAAGTCAACATAATTCTCATAAAAAGTGAGGTCAATATAGCTATCGCACATTCCAAGCGACCTCTATTCCACAACAAAGTGATTAGAGCCATAAGATTAGAAGTGGTATAGATAGGAGTAAGTTTGTCTCGATTGATCTTTATTTTCAAAATGGATCTACGATTGATTTTTAAATATGATAAATTTATTTTAATGTTTCACTAATAAACATTATCTTTGTCATTCATTAACAACCTTAAAAATTAAATCATGAGCATCCACATTGAAGATTTTAACTTTCATCCAAATGTTTACAAAAGATTGGCCGAAGCAAAAAAAAATAGTGATGCAACCAATGATGCACTGCTTGAAGATTTGAAAAAAGGTAGTAGACCAATATGCTTCTGGGATAGAATTATCGATATATTAAATAGGGGGAAAAACAAAAAATTCATTATACAAAGAATAGTTCAGTGGTCATTTCCAAAAGATTTTGATGATAATATGGATATGCTGGAAAAATACTACACCAAAGAAGAAATCATAGACTCAGTAGCTAACCCTTTAGAACGAATAGACAGAAATATCCTCCAAAAAATATCTAAGAGATATGGTATCAAACCTATTCCTTACGAAACAATGGCATCCAGAGGTGGAAAGACTATTGACATAAAAACTTTATTCTTAAATAATGAATAAGAACATACCTCCTGTTAATGAATATTTATATACTAATCTTCACAAATTAATAAATTTAGATGTATTAAGACCCTTTTTTCTAGTTGGTGGGACTAACTTGGCATTACGTTTTAAGCATAGGATATCTATAGACATTGATTTGGCATCTGAAAATCATGTATCTAAAAAAGATTTTGAAAAAATTGTTAAAGAGATAGAATCAAATTATCCAGATAAAAAGATATTTCCTAGTATAAGAGGTGATAATCAACTTTATTATATGGTTATAGAAATACCTTATAAAGAGGAAAATATAGAGAAAATGCTTAAAATAGATTTGATTGGTGATGTGCCACTTTTATATCCTATAGAAAAAATTCAAAATATACCTATGGCTTCTATTGAAGATATTGCATTAATGAAATTAGTTGCTTTATCCGACAGAACTTCACAAAAAGACATTTACGATTTGGATGCAATTACAGATAGAATCCCTTTGTTAAAGATGTTTAATCTCGCAAAAAAGAAATCTAAATTATTAAGAAATGAAGAAAAAAGTTTTTTTGAAAGTGGTAAAACTCGTTCTATTATTTCCACACCAGAGGATTTATTGACTTTTCAAAATTATGAACTAGATGAAGAGCTAGAATATATTGATACTTCAAAGCTTTGGGATGAAGCAGCAGAGAGTTGGTCAAAAAAAGTTCATGAATTATACAAACAAATAAGTTTTAACTATGGAACTTTTTCTTATGATAAAAAAGATGATATCGGATACAAAATATAAACTATGAATTTATTTTTGAATTTCAGGGTTTTATTTTGATATAAAGTTTGCTATTAAAAAACGGATACTATATGGTGAGGAATAATCACGGGGTGCCAAAATCTTCTTGTAAATTTTAAATCAATTTGATTATTTCCTATAGCAAGTAATCTCTATTGTCCTGCCCTCAATTTTATTCATGATCTTTTTCTCCCATTACCATAGAGTGAAGCATTGAAATTCAAAAAGATATACATAGCTTGGATTCTATTTAATTCAAAATCTATGAGAGTTAGAATTTATACACAACCAGAAGTAATAAAATGAAATTCTTGGAAAAGGATTTTTCCTTTTATGGGACTATCGACTATAATTATTCCATCTTTATTTTCAAATGTGTGGGCACTATAAACCACTTCATTATTTTATTGTTTGTACGCCTAATAGCGAACTAGAATTCGTATACAAAAGTGATGGATTAACTGCAAGTAAAAATATCTATCAAATAAGATATAATTCCCAAAAGAAACAAAGGAGTATTTTGTGTTTTTCTTATCTATGAACCGAAATCTTGTACCCCAATCTTACCCATTTACCTGATTTTGATACACTTTACTATTATCAATAGGATCTGTTTTAATGCTATTGGATATCCTCTCCCTTGATTATTTTTTTTAAAAGACTACCGAAGGTATCAAAATCGACTGCATAGGATAATCCTATACCTTGAGTATATCCTAGTTCATCACCAATATAACGCAATTCATTTTCTTTGTTGAAAATCCTGGCTCTCAAAGTGCCCTGCTGATTGAGAATAAAGTCAATTTGAATATCCCCTATGATGTAAGTCTGTTCAATTCCACCAACAGGAACGCCTATGTTACCTTCGATCAAAATTCGGTCTGAAATTTGAGTCGTCAAGCTAACTCCTAATCGATCAGCAGTAGTAAAATCTAGAATCTGACTCTTGTCCCCCTGAAGATAGTTTATCCCCATCTTCAACTTGTCTTCATCCCGACCCAATAAATCACTGATTACATCAGAAAAAGCTTGGAATATATTGCTGGTAATTCCGGAAATTGATACACTAACATCACGTATGAAAATTCCTTGAGATAAAAGAGATAAAGCTTGTAATTGGGCATTCTGAGGATCAGCCAAACGATAGTTGATCTCCGAAATGACCACACCACTAGCATTTGGAAAATCAATGACAAAAGATGGACTATTCGGTCGCTGTAAATTGCCCTGAATATCTATATTGACACTAGTTGGAATTTTTTTGCTGAAACTCGGTGTTTCTAAAAGTACAGACGGATTGGCTCCACCCGGAACTCTATAAACGGCTTTTAATGACATCTGGGCATCAACCGGGTTGCCATCCCATATAATGCTGCTTCCCTGAACTAATTCGAAATCTTTGTCAATTAGACCTAGATATTTGAAATTGTAAAGTCCCTCGGAAGCTACAAAATCACCCAGCATATTGAATTTTCCGTTTGTATCAATTTCAAGTTGCAGACTACCAGTACCACTACCACTCAAATAGCTTCCAAACTGAGGATCCGTGACTATTTCTATTTCCGCATCATCAGTGATGTCTAAATCAAATTCCAAAGTAACGCCCTTTATTATTTCTGGCTGGGTGATTCTGCGATCAATAGATTCTTCTTCTGATGCGTTTTTGTCAACGAAAGAAATAAACGAGGTGTCCAAGGTATCACTTGTGTCAATAAGCTGAGGAATCCGGATGGATGTTCCCTTTTGTGATTGACCAGAAACTTCAATATATAAACTTCGGGTAAGTCCCTCAATATGGGCAGTTCCGTTTAGATAACCCGCACCGGTAAAGGGGGCATCGTCTCCATCATATTTATTGACCAATAACATCCTATCAGACCTGGCATCAATGTCTAATTGCCAATTTTTAAAATCATTGTGAAAAATTCTTCCCTCCACATACATGGAAGTGCCAAATGTCGAATCATAAAATGGGCTATTTCTAAAAATGAAAGCCTGATTAGAAAGATCAACTTGAACTGAATCAGTAGAATAGTCCACATTGAGAAACGGTATGCCAATTCCACCATTAGACAATTGCAAACTTCCGTTGTGTTGCAGTCGATTTATCGGGCCTTCAAGCATCACTTCGCCAGAAATGGTTCCCCTAATTTGATCTACAGAAGGATCTCCAATTCTGTTTAAAAAAGTAATGTCAAAATTTCTAAGTCCTAATTCCATCTCAACACTAGGACTTTCTCCAAGCCATAACTTTCCTTGAGTATCTAAACTGGTCAATCCATTATTTTCAATGCTCAATTCAACATTAAAAAAATCTTCAACATTTGATTGCTCAATTCTCAATGTTGTTGTTCCTAAAAACTGATTGTTCAAAACAAATCCATCGATATCTGCACGAGCTAAAAGCTTATTTGTTAATCTTGAAGTAGAATAGTCAATCAATATATCCGCATTTCCCCTCAAAGCAAAGTCTTTAGAAGGTGGAATGATGTTTTCAAGAGTTGAATTGATAACCTCTAATTTAAAAGCCACCTCATTTTCAAAAGATGATAAGCCTCCAGAGAAAGAAATAGATTTATCAGGCCCCTCAATTAAAAATGATTCGACAGATATTCTTCTTTTAGAAGTATCATAAATCAATCGCTGGTGAGAATTATTACTCGATTGTATTTTCCAATCAGTTCCTTTATAAGCTAGGCGCGAATCTTTAAAGTCGATATATAGATTTTCATCGTTGTCTCTAGATTGAATAAAATTGAGTTCTCCCCTATTTTCCTTTAATCCTGAAAAATTAAATGCATAATCCACACGACCATCAGGACCATTCCCTTCAAGCAAAATATCAGTCAATTTAAAGTTACCTCTAGAAAAGTGGGAGAATTCTAACTTGTTGTGGTGTATAGAATCTTTATAATCTATAAGCAATTTCAAATCTTTAAAGTTTAGCTTGTCATAACGCATGTTGTTGGTCTGAAAATCAAATTGAACAATTTCATTTTTAGTAGAAACCAAACCATTTATCTCTATATCATCCGAATCGAAAAATCTTGGATAAATAGAAGACAAAATGTCTTTTCCCAAAGAGAAATGGAAATGAAATTCCTGAGGCTTCCCAGTATTCTTTTTACTTCGGATTCCAAGTGCTTCTGAAAGTGCGTGAGATGTTGAATCAAAAAGTTCAGAGTAATGATAATCTCCTATAATTCTTCCACTAATTCGATCCTCACTAGATATAAATATGCTCTGGGTTTGATCTGCTTTTTCGGACAATATAACTAAATTATTCAGTGGAATTAATTGATTGCTAGACGTTATGGATAAGTCATTCAGTTGGATATATCCTAGTAACTCATCCCAATTTTTTCCCTGAAGATCAGCAATTAATTTTCCACTAAAAAAGGGGTTAAGTTCTTGAATCTTGGGGAATATATTATCTAAGTCTTGGAACTCAAAATCATTATTAATCCTTATTGATTTATTTCCAGAAGCCAAACCTAGGTAATACTCTCCGTCAAGTTTTATAATCTTAGAATTAACTTCCAAACCAAAGTTTAACTGGCTTTGACTAAAAGTTCCTTTGGAGATAATGGAGTCAATAGGTTGATTCCGATATAGAGCAGATAAATTTTTGGTCTCCCAGCTTATGCTGGGTTTATTATTAATTACAGCATTTGTACTAGAGAGCCCCAATTTTCCACTGATTTGGAGGGAACCCTTTGTTTTTAGTAGTTTTTGCACATCGAATTTTCGACAATCAACTGTTAAATTGATTGATTTATTTGTGCTGGATTTTTCAATTACTCCCCGGCCAAAATTTCCGTTGATAGCCAAACCACCTAAATTGGATTTTCCACCCAAATCAAGCTCAATTAAGTTTTTTCCATAAACTAAATTTCCTTTTAGTTCCAAAGAATCAATATCCAAAGATTGGATCTCTTTAGGTAAGGAATAATTCACACCATCTAGTGATTTTTTAGAGAAAATCAAGTCCTCAATCTCCCCCACCACCGTTGGTTTTAATTTCAATAAATCATTCAACTCAAAAGATCCCAATAAATTAAAATTTTGGTTTCTTATCATTAAATTTTCTAGTTTAAGTTCATCAAGAGAACCACTTACCTGAGCAGTTAAGTCTAGTTTAAAATCTGAATCAAAATAATCCTCAAGTCCCAAGCGTCCAGGATATATTACTGCATTATTAAATTCTATTTCTAATTTAGGTTCTGGACCAAGTTGATCAAATAAACCTTGCAATTCGTTGATTGATACCTCCCCAGTAAATCTCGATTCGTTGTAGACAACTGACAATCCATTGACCCTCAACTTATTTCCATCAGAAAGATCTAACACTCCCGAAATTGAATTTTTACTATTAACTCCATTCCATTCAGAGAACCATTCAACATTGGTGATTTTAGCTTGAATTTTCTTTGGTTGTAAGTCAACTTGGTGTATAAGCATATAAATGGAATCTACCGAAAAATTATCTTTAGGTTTCTCCCTATCTGAATAAGAGAAATGAGCATTATTCATCAAGATTGTTTGGGTTTGAAATCGAAATTCTCTTTGAGATTGATCGTTGTTTTTCAGTTTGTTAATAAATATATCTAAAGAATTAAGTGAATCATTTTGATATTTATTAACTTCTACATTCAGTCCCTCAAAATTCAATTGATTAAAGTTTAAATCGGCATTTAAAAGTTTATTTATTTCAGTAACAGAAGTCACAATATTGCTTATTTCAATAAGGGGATTATCCTGATGATCTTTTACACGTAAACCTTTGACATTGAGATTTCCATTGAATTTTAGTTCTAATTTTTCTATCTGTATATCCCCTTCCAATTTTTCACTAAGGTTTTTGGTAATTCGATTGACAATTCGATTTTGTACAATAGGAGTAGACAATATCAACGGACCAAATAGCAGTAAAACTAGAATACTAATCAATAAAATTGGGAGAATTCCTAGACCTCTTAATGCTTTAATTTTGTTTTTCAACTAATCATCAGGAACTATTGCTAAATTACAAATATATCTTATCAATAGAAAGTTCTTGTGATGATACTGCAGTAGCAGTCTTAAGAAACAAGCGGGTTCTCTCTAATGTGATTTATAATCAATCAATACATCAGCATCATGGAGGTGTAGTTCCGGAACTAGCATCAAGAGATCATCAAAAGAAAATTATACCTACAATTGATTATGCACTGAAATCCGCTGGTATAACTATTGGTGAAATTGGGGCAATAGCCTATACTGTTGGACCTGGTTTAATCGGTTCGCTATTGGTGGGCAGTTCCATTGCAAAATCTCTATCTATATCATTGAAAGTACCTTTACTGGAGATTCATCATATGCAAGCACATCTTTTGGTCCACTTCATTGAAGGTGTTCATCCACGACCACCCCAATTCCCTTTTTTGGGGATAACTCTTTCAGGCGGTCATACTCAAATTGTAATTGTAAAAGATTATTTCTCAATGGAATTGATAGGAACTACATTGGATGATGCTATTGGCGAATGTTTTGATAAGTGTGGAACTCTTATGGACATGGATTATCCTTCTGGAATGCATATCGACAGTTTGGCTATAAAAGGTAATCCCAATAAATTTAATTTTCCTATTCCTTCAGTTCCAGGATTAAACCTGAGTTATAGTGGTATCAAAACATCTTTTAAATATTTCATTTTGAATCAAACAAAAACGGATCCTGATTTCGTAAAAAACTATAAAGTTGATTTATGTGCATCTCTTCAAAGAGTTATAATTGAGCATATTTGTCAAAAAATTAAAATGGCTATCTTAAAAACGGAACTAACTCAAATAGCATTTGGAGGCGGGGTTTCCGCTAATTCTGGTCTTTACAAACGTTGTAGGAAACTCTTTCCAACATCTGATTATAATCTTTTTTTTCCCCCAAAACAATATACAACAGATAATGCAGCAATGATTGGTGTTGCCGGATATTTTAAACTAAAGCGGGATGATTTGGGTTCTTTAAATACATCCCCAAAATCCAAGATGCACATATGATCATATTTGAGTATTCAATATCTGTACAGATACCAATAGAGAACTTTATATTTGATTATGAATTCATCTGAAATTTCGGCGGGCATATTAAAAGCGGTATTTAGGCTTTTATTGATTGCTGGAGTGATTTGGCTCTTATTGCAGGTTAAATCACTTATTTTTTATCTGGCTATCGCAGGTGTATTAAGCCTGATGGGGCATCCTGTGAATGATTTTTTACATAGAAAATTTCGGCTTCCCAAAATATGGGCATCATCTGTAACGATACTTTTGATGCTTTGTATTGTATTGTCTCTTTTTTGGCTTTTTATACCACTGATTATTCAACAAAGCAAAAATCTTTCTTTATTGAATGTGGAATCATTGCAATCGGATTTGGAGTATATTCTTCAAGAATTGGGTGATTTTCTCAATATTAGTCATCCAATCGTTGAGAGCCAGATTGAAGTGGCAAACTATATTGATAATTTGAATTTAGATTTGATTCCTCAGGTGTTTAATAGTCTGCTGACAACAGTTGGAAATTTTACGGTTGGATTATTTTCTGTACTATTTATTCTTTTCTTCTTATTAAAGGATTCTCAACTATTAAAAAGAATGATACTGGTTTTGACACCTGATAAAATCGAGCAAAGAGTCAATTCGTCGTTGAGTAAAATCAAGTATCTATTATCGCGGTATTTTGCTGGGTTGTTTATGCAAGTATCTATACTGGTGATACTATATTCAACAATTTTAGTGGTCTTTGGAGTTAAGAATGCTTTTATTATTGCCTTTTTATGTGCTTTGATGAATCTGATCCCTTATATCGGTCCAATTATTGGTGGAATCTTTATTACATTGTTGACAATGAGCAGTTATATCGGTCAAGATTTCACGGGATATATTCTGCCCCGAACCTTATATGTACTAATCGGATTCATATTAACTCAATTTATAGATAACTTTTTTAGTCAGCCCTTTATTTACTCTACAAGTGTGAAGTCTCATCCTTTAGAAATATTCATTGTCATTTTAGCAACGGGAGTTTTAACGAATCCAATTGGTATGATTGTCGCTATACCTGTCTATACTGCATTAAAGGTGATTTTAAAAGAATTTCTATCCGAGAACAAAATTGTAAGTTCTCTTACTAAGAACTTTTAGATATGTCTGTTAATAGAAATTGCTTCTGTCTAACTGTTGTAGGCTTCTAATACCGGTTTGTATACAATTTGACCATCAACTATGTTTAGTCCTTTTGCTATTGCCGGATTGTTTTTGCTTGCATTTTCCCATCCTTGATTAGCAATTTCTAAGGCATACCTGAGTGTAGCATTTGTTAATGCCGTTGTAGACGTGTTGGGTACTGCACCAGGCATATTGGGTACTGCATAATGAATGATTCCTTGTTTTACTCTTATTGGATCTTGGTGTGTGGTGGGTTCTGAAGTTTCAAAACAACCTCCTTGATCTATAGCCACATCAATCAAAACGGTTCCTGGTAACATTTGGGAAAGCATATCTTTGGTCACTAATTTTGGAGTTCGGGCTCCGGGTATCAGTACTGTTCCAATAATCAAATGAGCTCTTTTAATTTCTTGTTGAATACTTAGATGGGTGGAATAGATTGGAGTAACATTGGGAGGCATTATATCATTAAGTAGTCGGAGTTTGTCTAGATTATTATCAAAAATTGTCACATTTGCTCCTAATCCGGCTGCCATTCTTGCTGCCTCAGTTCCTGCGATACCACCTCCTAGTACCATGACATTTGCCGGTGGCACACCGGTTACTCCACCAAGGAGTATTCCAAAGCCCAGTTGGGGTTTTTCCAAATACTTAGCACCTTGCTGCGTGGCCATTCTACCTGCTACCTCAGACATTGGTATCAAAAGAGGTAGTCTCCCATTTTCTTCGACGGTTTCGTATGCGATGCACGCTGCTTTGCTATCAATCATTGCTTTTGTTAGTTCTTTGTTTGAAGCGAAATGAAAATAGGTAAACAGCGTATGGTCTTTTCGAATCAGTGAATACTCTTTTTCTATCGGTTCTTTGACTTTGAGAATCATTTGTGCCCTTTGGTAAACTTGCTGGATATTTTCGGCGATTTGGCAGCCTACATTTTTGTATGCTTCATCAACAAAGCCGCTGAGTTCTCCTGCTTTAGTTTCTATCCAAACTTTATGACCATTTGCAATTAGAGCTTGTGCACCTGAAGGTGTAATTCCTACTCTTGCTTCTTGAGCTTTTAGTTCTTTGGGTATTCCTATTGTCATTTTATCGAAAGGATTTTAAGAATCAATCTATAAGAATTAATTTAGATGTTGCCATATTGATTCGGTCAACTCAATATACTCAAATATAATATACAGGGTGCCATAATAGACTTAAAAAGGCTGACAAATATAGATTTATAAACTTTCGGTTAATACTTTCAAATTCCATGATACGGTCAGACGATGTTTTGATTTAAGTTTGTTAATTCGTTTAGGTATAGGGGTTTTCTTTATGTTTTTTGAGAATTTTGATTTTGCTTCTATTTTCAATAGTGCTGATAATCTTAGGTTACGTTATACTTAATTCAGTTGATTTTATTTTTTAATAGGGGTTTCTAATTCATTAAAAAAATCCAAATTAATCATCAAATGTTGTTGTAAAAGCCAAAGATTTCAATTCTCGTTCAACTCGTGAAATTCCATATTTAATAGCTACTTCATTCCATTTTGAAACTGCACCCAATACCTCTTTTATAATTAACATAGCTTTCTTTTCGGTTAGTCTAAAATACTCAGAAACCTCCATTGCTAGATCTAAATCTAATGAATTATCTTCATCTGAGATATTCAATTTTAATCCTGTACCAGTCTCATTTGGATTAATGTCATAAGCTGGTGACAAAACCCATCCTTCATCGGTTAAAAGAAAACCATGATTTCTTAGATGATCATCGGTATTACTAACACAAATGCTAAAAACAATTCTTCTCCATAATTGCTCTAAGTCCCTGTCTACATTGGCTCCATTATTTTGTATGAAATCCACAAGTTCTAAATAACTAGCTCCATCTGAATGGTCTTGACCATCCATATACCCAAGCATAGTCATTGCAGATACAAAGTGAATTCTCTTCCCATTAGGGTTACGATCGAATCTTTTAGTAATAAACGTGTGGTCTGTTGAGGAGAATTTTTGTGCCTTAGATTCCGCCATTATAATTCCTGCCAATAGTGCTAATTCATAAGTAATAATTTCCCACCCACCAATATCTCCTTGATCATTTTTGCTTGGAAATTTAGCTATCCATAAACTTTTATCGTTATTTACAATACTCGCTTTTGGTCTAGCCCCTCCTAATGAAGTCCCAGGAGCTATTAACATATCCAACCAGTTTAATATTTCGGGAGAGTCGGCGACATTATCATCTTCTAGTTTTAAACTTAATTGTTCTAAATTGCGCAGAGATGTCCATGGTGGAGTTGCAAGTTCTTTATTATCGTTTAAAAACTGACCATCTTCTTCCAATTTAAAGCGTAAGGCACCCATTCTATGACCATCGAAAACTCCGAGCAGATAATCAGTTTCAAATAACTTCTTTTCTTTCCTTTCTGTTAATCTCGCCAGAGCAGATTCTCTTCTTCGCATCAATACCCTACCCCAACGATCTGGAGAAGAATCTAAAAATAATCCAAAATTAATTTGGTCTATGTTCAAATAATGTAGCCCAGAATATAGTTGTAAATTTGGGTCTAGCAAATGTGCTGGTGCATTATGTAACCAATCATTGTTATATTCAAAAGAAAAGATCTCTTTACCCCTTAATCTATCAGAATTTAAAATACCCATAAATAAAGGGCTTTTCATGCTTAACCAGTGTGCATAGACACGAATACATCTATTATAGCTCTGTTGCGTCATTCTTAGGTTTTCGTTTTGGGGCTCTTTTTTTTGTGACCATACGAGCATCCTGAAGCTTTCTTCCTAGTTCATCATCGCTTGCCAGTAGCAAGAAATCTTTTTCTAAGCCCAATACTTTCAGTACCAATAGATAGTAACCTATGCTCACATTAGGCGAACCGTTCTCTATTCTAAATAATGTGGTTCTTCCAATATTAGCCCTTTCAGCGACTTGGCGGACACTCAGTTTGCGTCTTAACCTTGCCAGTTTAATGTTTTCTCCCATTTCTAACAATATCTTCCTAGTTTTAGGTAGTATAATCATTATCTTCTTAGTTATAATGTTTCATTAAAAAGACAAATATACCCTTTATTGTTTACTTTAAGAAACATTATCTAATGATTAATAATTGTGGCTCTAATCACTTTGTTGTGGAATCGGCAATAATGAAACAAAAAGGTTTAACTATATATTTTAGAAAATAAATAAAAAAGTCATTCCTTTTAACTATTTTTGTGTTGAGACTTTTAAAAGAGAGTAATAGTATTTTTAAAAAGGCGTACACTATAATGTCTGTTAGAACAATTGTTAATTTTAAATGTCGTTTAAGTGGTGATAAAAGAGATTATCGACTATTAAACGAGATGTCCGGTGCCAATAGATACCTCTATAATCAGGCACTAAATCATCTTTTCAAACAATACCAAGAAAGCGGAAAATGCGATTATTCTTATCAAGATTTGGGGAAATGGTATACCCAGCATAAAAAGAATGAAGCCATTTGGTTGTCTGATTATTCGCCAGCTAAAACCAAATTGGTTTTAAAGGATTTATCTGTTGCTTTTAAGGAATATGTAAAAGGACAAAGAGGCAAACCGAAATTCAAATCAAAAAGACAAAAGCAAAGTTTTCCGATCACTTTATACCAAAAAGAGATCAAAGAAAACGAAAATGGCAATGGTTATTTGATGTTAAAAAGAGGAATCTTTATCCAAATAAGAGGATATAAGAAACAGATTTGTCGTTATAGTAAGCCCAGGTTTTTACAGGGGCGTATCATCAAAGAAATTGCCGATAGAAGTAATCCGGAGAATAGAAAAAGACAAAATAAATATAAAGAGAATAAGTGGTATTTGTCTATTCAGTGTGAGGTAGATGCTGTTGAAAAACAAATAGGCCATATAGATATAGGTAATATTGTAGGTATAGATAGAAATGTAGGTCAAGTAGCCGATAGTAATGGACAGATTCATTTTCTGGCCGACACCAAAAAGGAAGAAAAGAGGATGAAAGTTCTTCAAAGAAGAAGGGCGAAAAAACAACATGGTAGTAATAAAGCCTACAAAACGAATATCCTTATAGCCAAGAAACACAAAAAGATAAAAAACAAAAGAAATGATGCACTAAGAAAAGTATGCAAAAAGATATCCAGTAATTCTGATTTAGCGGTATTGGAAGATTTGAAAACCAAGAATATGACCAGATCTGCTAAAGGAACGATGGACAATCCGGGCAAAAACGTGAAGCAAAAATCGGGGTTGAATAGAGTGATTTTAAAAACGGCATGGCGTAGATTTGAAATTTATTTAGGACAAAAAATGCTGGTCATTAAAATCCCTCCTCATTATACCTCACAAATGTGTAGCCGGTGTGGAACTAAGGACAAAAAGAATCGAACAACACAATCGGAATTTAAATGTTTAAGCTGTGGATTTTCTATGAATGCGGATATCAATGCTGCCAATAACATCAGGGACATCGGAGCGTGTTCCTTCTTCCAAAACCCTCTGAGAGGGAACAACTTTGGGGGTAAAGAGTGTTCCTTGTCGAATCGGGCGATGGTACACCGAACCTTAAAAATACCTTGGATCATGCATGGTCGTAAAGGGAAAAAGGGGGTAAGTCAACATGAGTAGATATTCATCTACATATAGCTTTCGTTTTAAACGAATTCTAATCCACAACAAAGTGATTAGAGCCAAATTTGTTTGTTTTGGCGAAGTTTTGTGGGACGAATTCCCAGCTCAAAAGAAAATAGGTGGAGATCCATTAAATGTTGCATTGCGTCTTAATTCTTATGGCAGCAATGTAGAAATTATTGGTAGTGTTGGTAACGATAAAATGGGAAAACAAATCCTTGATTTACTAAAGAAAAATCGATTAAACGAGAGGTTAATTCAGATCAGTAATAAATTAAAAACAGGTAATGTTAAGGTGATGATTAATCAAAAAGGATCAGCATCTTATGATATAAAATTTCCGAGAGCTTGGGATCATATAGACTTGACTGAGGATAACAAGAAAACTATAAAAGATTCTGATATATTTATCTATGGAAGCTTAGTGGGTAGAGATAAAAATTCAAGAAGCACACTTTACGAATGGATAAAATTAGCTACCTCCAAGGTTTTAGATGTGAATCTTAGATTTCCTTATTATCAAAAGGAGAAAATAAAAGAGATGATGGGCAAAGCAGATTTCATAAAATTGCAGACTAAAATGTTGGATCTGAATAAGTTTGATGAGCAGGGTCTGATGGAGGTATAGACAGATTTATTTTCCCAAGAGCAGCTGATTTTTTGCAAGAATTCTCTTCAGAAAGCCAAGAAACAGAAGCGACGTGAGGAGTTTCTGGTAAAAACCGAGAAGGCCTTAGAGCAGATAGTGAACGCTACTAAGCAAAAAAGAAAACCTCTTGAATGCGAGACTGCCATAGCCATAAAAGTGGATAAGGTCGTAGAGAAGCACAAGATGAAGAAGTACTTCCATCTGGAGGTCAAACAAGAACATTTAGCCTATGTTCGGGGTAAATCGGCTATTCAGCGGTCAGCGGAGCTGGATGGGGTCTATGCCATTCGGACGAGTCTAAAAGAAGTCCCTCCATCCAACAAATCTATCGTCCTTGACTACAAGCGTCTTTCTGCGGTGGAATCGGCCTTTCGGTCGATGAGAAACATTTCCTTGAAGATTCGACCGATTCATCATCGGCGCAAGAAGCGGGTGCAAGCTCATGTGTTTTTGTGTATGCTGGCCTACTATGTGGAATATCATTTGCGTAAAGAACTGGCCGGTTCTATTTAGTGAAGATGATTTTGAAGGAAAACAAGCCCAGCGCGACGGTGTAGTAGCATCTGCTTCAAGGTCAGACTAGACCAAAACCAAGGACAGACGTAAACACAACAAGGATGGCGAGAAGGTCATGAGTTTTGCTAGTTTGATTAACGAACTGACTGGGGTAATTCGTATTATTGGAAAACCCAATATCAAAACAGACTCAACCCCTGAGGTGGTCACCTTTCATGGGTTAGAAGGAATTAGAAAACGGGCTTTTGATCTTTTGGGCATTAAAATCCAAGCATCTAGTCCTAAGGGTTGAAAGTTAAGATTTACTGCTTGGTAAATCGAATCCGGATAGGAGAATATCACGTCTGAAAATCTTCCAAAATGAGGCGAATTTTCGAATGTGAATTTGAAAATAGGGGGGAACTTCAGTTGTAAGGTAAATACAGTACATCTACATAGCTATTTAGAGTAGAATAAATCGCTAATTGTAACTTTTGGCTCTAATCACTTTGTTGTGGAATGGGTAATTTAGTTGGTCAGGAAAATTTCTTTTTATGGTAAAAATTTCACTTGAGGAATCTTTAGGTTTAAAAGATTCTTGGTTTGTAGAAAAGATTGATTTCAATCATGATGCTCTGGTAGTAGATATTTATATTTCGCATACTGGGGTTGATTTGATTTGTCCCCAGACAGGGGAGAAGGGTACGCTTTATGATCATCGTTCTTCTCGTTCTTGGCATCATCTGGATTGGTTTGAATATAAGTGTTTTCTTCATTGCCGTGTTCCTCGGGTACTTTGTTCTTCTGGGGTTAAGACCATTTCCGTTCCTTGGGCAAATGTATCTGAGCGTATGACACGTAAAATGGAAGTTGCCTTAATTCTTTATTTACATTCGACCAAGAACATAACCAAAACGAAAAAGCAGTTTGGCTGTAGTTTTCGGACTGTCCAGCGGATAATGAAGCGTTCTGTGGACTATGGTATGTCGGTTCGTTCGGTTTCTGTTCCCGAGCATTTAAGCATAGATGAGAAAGCTTATAAGAAAGGTCATCAATATGCCACTATTGTCAGTGATGCCCAGCATGGCTATGTTATTGATATGGTCGAAGGTCGGGACTTAAAATCCACTCAATCATTGCTTAAGGATATTGTTGGTGATCAGCAACATCAAGTGAAGACGATTACTACCGATATGTGGAAACCTTATATACCGGCAGCGGGTTCAGAGTTGCCTGATTCATCTGTGAACCACGATAGATTCCATTTGATTCAATACCTTAACAAGGCTATTGACCATGTTGGTAGGCGAGAGGTAAAAGTTGATGATGAGTTGAAAAATAGTCGCTATGCTCTTTTAAAGAACAAGGAGAATAGGACTAAAAAACAGAATATCATTTTTCAGTTGATACGGGATGCAAACTTTGAAGTGAGCAAGGCGTGGCGTTTTCGGGAGGATTTTAAAGCTCTTTTCGGAAGTGAGTGCTTTGATGATGTGCAATCTTATTTAAAGTTATGGATTAGTAGTGTGAAGAAAAGTTCGATAAAGGAGGTGATGAAAGTAGCAGCCATGTTTGAAAGGCACTTTACCGGTGTTTGTAATGCTCTTAGTCTGGAGCAATCTAATGCAAGGGCAGAGGGGCTTAATGCCAAGATAAAGGAAGTCCTCACCATTGGAAAAGGATATAGACATTTCGAAAATTTAAGAATTTCTGTTCTTTTTTTTCATGGTCAATTAAAGCTTCATCCCCAATTATCCGATTAAGGTACTATGGTGTTTTTCATCTATGGATATTGGATGATCAAGAAATAAAGACCTCATTGATTGGTACATAGCTAATGAAAGTTGTTCCTAAGTAATAGCGGATACTACTTCCACCATTTTAAACCCGGCTTTCCCCTTTTTCCCCTATTTTTTATTACTTCTGTGTTTGTATGTCAGATACATAGATGACATGTTTTGACTATTTTTTGTGAAAAAAGTGTCCATATGATTTTCATTGCTATTTAATGGAATGTAATATAATTTCATCCTATGTTGTAACTCCATGTCCTATGACATCGAAGTGGTGTCCAATAGAAATTACAGATCAACCACACTCCTGGGTAAATCTTGGAGAGAGGGAAAGAAAGTCAAAAGAAAAACCATCGCCAATTGGAGTGATTTTCACCTCTCTGTTGTAGAAGGCTTTAAAGCAGCTATCAAAGGAGAGTAGTTTATAAGGATATTTCCAAAGCTTTTACCAGAAAAGATATTTGCCTGATGAGCATATAGCTCGTATTTTGGGATTGGTCAAAAAATGGAAGTTCAATCGACTTCTCTACAGAGAATCTAACCCAATGAGAGACATCTCTCTGGGGGTTATCATCCTGCACATTATTTCTCCCCTTTCCAAACTAGATACCGCCCGTGGTCTGTTGTCTCTACAAAGCGCCACTAGCAGTATAGGGGCCTTATGGAATCTGGTACACAGCTTTGCAACTCTGATGGAAAATCTGGGAATCTTGACATGGAATGAGGTAAGTCTGTCTGGAAATACTGACCGAGTGATTCATGTGACATCTCTGGCAACGGAGGTTCAATTGACGGCATGAAACCTTATGGGTATGGATCAAAAAAAGAGGTTTCCATTAAAGTAACAGTTGGAAATGGCACCTTTTTCAGGTCCGGTAAGGGTTTGAATTCCTTGAGGATAAAAGTGCACTCGGAGGTAGTTAAGGAGTAGAAAATGATCCCAACAAGGGATAGAAATAATTTATTTGAAGCAATAGATACCTCAACACAAATAGTCAATACCCTACTATAGAATAGACTGTTTCTTCGAACCAATTGCCTGACACTCGGGCTAAGAGTTGCTCTTTGACAGAACACCAGGCAATTCAATAATAACCATCTAACCTCCGAGAGCAAACCAAGGAAATAAACCTGGTAGAGCAAGGCGTTCACTAGTTCAAAGTGCAACCGAGAACAGATGACCAAGCCACGCCAATGAGGTGTTCCCGTAGAATAACAACCCACCTTGTGAGTTAGACCTTCCTTAGGCTATAATATCAAACGTAGTCAATACCTAGCCAACGCCTTCCCGTAAAATGATTATCATTAGCCAAATAGACCAAAGCCAAATCCTTGAGAAAACTCAAATGGTTTTGGCGATAAACCTACATTCAAGAAAAAACTCCTCAACAGAATACCTAAGTACCAATAGGTCCGTTTTATATTGCAGTGTCAGCACATCGTCTGACGAAGGTAGCACCAGAGTATTCTGCTCATTACACAACCCAAGTCAAATAAAAAAACGGAATACCTTATTCCCTCTATTGGCTAGTAGGTAGTAGTAGAAAATGGAGCTAAAGATGGATGAATTACTTACAATAGTTCTAACGGAATTCTTCAATGAAAAATAGGATAAATCACACCAGAATTTGGTTCTTTTGTCCGCAGATAACATCATAAACAGAATACATCAATAAATACTGCCATTTTCAATGAAACTATAAAAGACAAAGTTAATCTACTATAAAAAACCAAGATGGATACATGAACAGAATCTATCAGATGAATTTAGGCGTGGAATTTTGAAGCGAAAACCCCGTCTATTTTTGCTTCATTTCCGCCCATTCCATAACAAAGTGATTAGAGCCAATCCATTTAATCTATCTAATTAAGTGATCAATTCAGCCTTTGATTAAGTTTTGGCGTGTTTTACTAACTTTGTATGGAAGTATAATTCCCCAATCTTACATTCATATGACCATGGTACACTACTCAATACTGCCATATGTAGTTTAGTAGAACCAGATTTATAGCAACTCAAAACAAATTTTCAATTGATTATAATATTAACTGTAGGACATTGTCAATTAATCACTTAATAATTCAAATATGAACACACATTTAAGAAAATCGCTTATTTACTCAATTATGGCATTGGTATTGGTAAATGCTTGCAAACAACATACAAAGGAAGATGACCATGCACAGAAACTTGATCCGATGGAAGTTCACCAAGCAGTTACTACCATTGATACCCACATTGATTTTAATGTCTCTTACTTTAGCGATACCTTAAATTACACCCACGAGTTGGATATACAGGCCGATTTACCTAAAATGGAAAGGGGAGGGTTAGATGTTCCTTGGTTGGTTGTTTATACAGCTCAAGGTGAATTAACTCCCGAAGGTTATGCTGCAGCAATGGATAATGCAATAGCAAAATTTGATGCGATTGATCGACTTGTCAATGTATACGCTCCCGACCGAATTGCATTGGCTAGAAATTCCAGAGAAGTTGATAGCATCATACAAATCGGCAAAAAAGTAGCTATGATTGGCATTGAAAATGGATATCCTATCGGACTAGATACCGCTAATGTTCGAAAATTCTATGAACGAGGAGCTCGCTATTTGTCCCTTTCTCATAATGGACACAATCAGCTCTCCGATTCTCAAACAGGGGATATTGATGGTATATATATGCATGATGGAGTGAGTGAACTTGGAAAACAGGTCATCCAGTTATGTAACTATTACGGTATTATGCTGGATATATCACATCCTTCTGAGGAATCTATACGGCAGACATTAGAGTATTCTAAAGCCCCTATCATAGCATCACATTCATCAGTACGTGAACTAAGTGAGCATACTAGAAATTTGTCTGATGAATTATTAGAACTTCTAAAAGAAAATGGGGGTGTCATTCAAATTGTGGCTCTTCATGCCTACCTCAATAGAGAAAAACATTACAAGTATACGGCAGCTAGAGATTCCATTTTAGCCATAGACCCAAATACAGATATTGAATCAATAAAATCCCAATTCCCTCCGGTTGATGTTGGGGATTTGGTAGATCATATTGATTATGTAAGAGACAAAATCGGTATAGATCACATTGGTATTAGTTCAGATTTTGATGGCGGCGGCGGAATTGAAGGTTGGAATGACGCCTCAGAAACCTATAATGTTACTTTGGAACTAATAGAGCGGGGATACTCTCAAGAAGAAATAGAAAAAATTTGGGGCGGAAATCTTTTGCGTGTCTTGGATAGTGTTCAAGCCATAAGTAAAAAATTGCAAGAAAAATAGTTTTCTGATAGCTTGGAGGGCTTAACATCAGATCCGTTAATCAGTGAACAAAGAAAAAATAACAGCAGATCTAAAGGCCAAAGCGCAAAATCTTGGCTTCTTGAGTTGTGGTATATCAAAAGCAGATTTTTTGGAAGAGGAAGCTCCAAGTTTAGAACGTTGGCTAAATGATAATCACCATGGAAAAATGGCTTATATGGAAAGAAATTTTGATAAGCGGTTGGATCCAAGAAAATTGGTCAGCGGAGCAAAATCGGTTGTTAGTTTGACCTATAACTATTATTCCAGGAAAAAACAATCCGATCCCTCCGCACCCAAGATAGCCATGTATACCTATGGAGAAGATTACCATAGAGTAATCAAAAAGAAACTCAGACTATTATTGAATTATTTGCATGAAACGGTAGGGGATATTAATGGTCGAGTATTTGTTGACTCTGCTCCAGTAATGGAACGCCAATGGGCACAAAAAAGTGGCTTGGGATGGCAAGGAAAAAACACCCTCCTTCTCAATAAGAAAGTAGGATCCTATTTCTTTATTGCTGAATTAATTATTGATTTGGAACTCCAGTATGATGGACCTACCACAGATCATTGTGGTACTTGTACAGCTTGTATAGATGCTTGTCCTACCCAAGCAATATATGCACCTTATAAAATGGATGCCCGTAAATGTATTAGCTATTTAACGATTGAACTAAGGGATGAAATACCCTTTGAGTTCAAAGATAAAATGGAAAATTGGGCTTTTGGATGCGATATTTGTCAGCAGGTATGCCCCTGGAATAAATTTGCTTATCCACACAATGAACCTGCTTTTGAACCCGAAAGTCCGTGGTTAGATTTCAAAGAAAGCCAATGGCAAGAAATGACACAAGAAGTGTTCAATAAAGTATTTAAAAATAGTGCTCTGAAGAGAACAAAATTCAAAGGACTTAAACGCAATTTAGAATTCCTAAAAGCTTGATCACTGAAAGGGTACAGTAACCGCCGTATATTTACTTACAATATGTCAATCATAACAATCGTATGGGTATTTTTCGTAAAACTTGACTGATATGTTTCAATCAAACTGAGCTACCTCGTTTTATTTTCAAGATGCAAGAAATCTGTATTCTCGATAAGGGTAAGGGATAGTAAAACCAAAAGATGGTATCTTACCTTCCAATACACTAGTAGATGGAAAAGAACATATGGCCAAAGTTCAGTGCATGGGAGTAGATAGAGTTGAGCTTTGAGATGGACGTTCCCCAAGTTTTGTAAGGAACTATGGCTAGCCTTATCGAAGGTAGGTCAGGTTATTGATAGTCAAGGTGTTCTATACCACTTGACCGATGCTTCTAATGAGAAAGAGAAGATAAAGAATCCACAGAAATATCTGGGTAGAAAGAAATTTGATCGAAGTCAATAAGAAGCATTATAGAATATACTTCATTTGCTACCAATTCAACTAGTTTGATTATATTGATTCGTGAAAAATATAGAACTAGGCAAAGAAAATCTAAAGGTCTTAAATTCTAATGAGGTTGTAAATTAGCACTCAATTTATAGTGGTATTATGAAAGTGTCAGTCATCGGTGCAGGAAGTGTTGGAACTACTTGTGCAGAGTATATTGCAATCAAGTCTATTGCAAGCCAAGTGGTTCTATTGGACATTAAAGAAGGATTGGCACAGGGTAAAATTCTTGATCTTTATCAAGCCTCTACTTTATTAGGATGCAGTACCAAACTCATTGGTGTAACCAACGATTACGAACCCACAGCAAATAGTGATGTGGTGGTTATCACCTCAGGCATTCCACGTAAGCCTGGCATGTCGCGCGGAGAACTAATTGGTATAAATGCCAAAATTGTTGATTCAGTAACCCAGAACATTTTGAAATACTCCCCCAATACCATTTTTGTTGTGGTCTCAAATCCAATGGATACAATGACCTATTTAACACTTAAGAAAACCGGATTGCCCAAAAGCAGAGTCATCGGAATGGGAGGTATATTAGACAGTGCACGATTCAAGACTTATCTTTCACTAGCCCTCGGATGTCCAGCCAGCCAAATTCAAGGAATGGTTATTGGAGGACACGGAGATAAAACAATGATTCCTCTAGCCCGTTTGGCTACATATAATGGGATTCCAATAACCGAACTTTTAACCACTGAGAAGCTAGAAAAAGTAGTTTCTGATACAATGGTTGGTGGCGCTACTTTGACTTCTCTACTAGGCACTTCAGCTTGGTATGCTCCAGGTGCCGCTGTTTCTTTTTTGGTTGAATCAATTCTCGGAGACTATAAAAGGCTTTTGCCCTGTAGTGTGCTTTTGGAAGGTGAATACAATCAACATGATTTGTGTATCGGTGTACCCTGCATCATTGGAGCTAAAGGGCTAGAGTCGGTGGTTGATCTCAAACTGAATGCAGTTGAGATAGAGAAATTCCAACAGAGTGCTCAAATGGTACACCAGATGAACCATTCATTAGGTGCAGTTCTCTAATTATCAAGTTTTAATGTAATTGAAAAACTATATTTGCACTCTTTGAAAGAAAACACCCTTTATTATGCAGAATAATGCTTTGATTAAAGTATTTGGGGTATTGTTTGGTGTGGTCAGTCTGTACCAATTGTCATACACCTTTATATCGGCTAACATTGAAAATCAAGCCAAAAATCATGCCATACAAACAATTTCACCGGAAACAGAAAACTATCTGGAATTAAGAGAAGCTGCTGAAGTTTCCTATTTAGATTCGGTTTCTGACATTAGGGTATTGGCATATACCAGCTATGCCGATGCCAAGACCAAAGAATTAAATCGTGGGCTGGATCTTAAAGGAGGAATTAATGTGATTCTTCAAATTTCTGTTAAAGATATCTTGATTGGCCTTTCGGAAAATTCTCAGGACCCTATTTTTCTTAAAGCTCTTGAAGATGCCGATGAATTACAAAAAGAAAGCAACCAGCCTTATATTGAGTCTTTTTTCACTGCTTTTGACAATATCAGTGGAAATATAAAACTTTCGTCCCCTAATATATTTTCAAATCGGTCCTTGAGTCAGGAAGTCAATTTTGAAATGAATGACTCTCAGGTGCAAATTATTCTTCGGAGACGCATTGATGAATCTATAGTTTCAGCATTTGAAGTACTTCGAAAACGTATCGACAAATTTGGAGTTACCCAACCCAACATACAAAGACTGGGAACTTCAGGCCGGATATTGGTTGAATTACCTGGAGCAAAGGACATAGAGCGGATACAGAATTTGTTGCAGAGTACCGCACAATTGGAATTTTGGGAGACGGTTAAAAACACCGACCTCTCTACTTTTTTAGTTCAAGCAAATCAGGTTGCAGCTGAAATTGCATCTGAGTCCGTCCAGGGTACCTCTGATCAAACAATTGAATCAGAAGAGGAAACTCAAAACAATCAGGAATCTGAGATCGATGATCTTTTGGAAGAAATTTCTGAATCTGCAGAAGAATCAGATTCTATTCCATCTCGGAACCCCATAATAGATGCCATAACAGGTTATGGATTTCAAGGAGGGCCTGTTTTGGCAAGTTTTGATTCAGGAAAGCTTGACGATGTTATGTCTTATCTTGATAATCCTAGAATTAGAAGACTACTTCCATCCGAATACCGATACATAAAATTTGCCTGGGGTATATCTGGAGATGATGGCATCACTGATTTGTATGCCATAAAATCAAACCGAGAGAATGTCGCACCCTTAAGTGGGGGTGTTGTCATTGATGCTATGCAGTCTTATGATGCTATAGGTAATCCCAGTGTTTCGATGCAAATGGATGCTCGAGGTGCTCGCATCTGGGAAGCTATGACTGCTAAGGCCTTTGAGCAACAAAGTTCCATTGCCATAGTACTAGATGATATCGTGTATTCCGCACCTGGTGTTTCTAGTGGAGCCATCTCCGGTGGGAGAAGCGAAATTTCAGGAAACTTTACTCTTGTCGAAGCCATAGATTTAGCCAATGTATTGCGTGCAGGAAAATTACCCGCATCAGCAGAAATCATACAGTCTGAAGTGGTTGGACCTTCCTTGGGTAAAGAGGCTATACAAGCTGGTGTGTATTCTTTTTTTATCGCATTGGTGTTCGTATTGATATGGATGATTTTTTATTATGGCCGCGCCGGATTCTATGCAGATATTGCCTTGATATTGAATTTGCTTTTTATCTTCGGGGTATTGGCAGGACTAGGTGCTGTGTTGACTTTACCAGGAATTGCCGGAATAGTATTGACAATAGGTATTTCAGTTGATGCCAATGTATTGATATTTGAGAGGGTTCGTGAAGAACTCAAGAAAGGTAAAGGACTTCGCAAATCAGTTGCTGATGGCTTTAATAATGCTCTTTCATCTATTCTTGATGCCAATATAACCACTGGACTTACTGCACTAATTCTCTTTGTATTTGGTACTGGTCCAATCAAAGGTTTTGCTACAACTCTTTTGATAGGTATCGCAACATCATTATTTACGGCCATATTCATTACCCGGATTTTTATCAATCTGCGCAACGATAAAAAGAAAAATGTGTCCTTTTTTACAAGGCAAACAAAGGATTTACTTTCAAATGTAGCAATTAGATTTTTATCCCTACGAAAACGCACTTATGTTATATCGTCCTTGATATTGTTGGCATGCGTAATCTCTTTATTTACACAAGGACTAAACCAAGGAGTTGATTTTGTTGGTGGCAGATCCTATATTGTACGTTTTGACCAACCCGTTAATGCTGTAGAGATAACCAATCTGCTATCCGATAGGTTGGGCAGTGCTGAGGCCAAAGTATTTGGTGAAGATAACCAGCTGAAAATCACTACAAACTATAAAGTTGATGTGGAAGGATTGGAAGTAGATGATGAAATTCATACCATAATGTATGAATTACTAGCCCCCTATTTACCAGAAGCAATTGACTATGAAGACTTTATTCCTAGTAGTGAGGAAAAGCAAGCAGGAATCATGTCATCAATAAAGGTGGGGCCTACTATAGCTGATGATATAAAAAACAATTCATTTTTAGCTGTTATAGGGTCACTAGTAGTGGTTTTTCTTTACATTTTACTGCGATTCAGAAGATGGCAGTTTTCATTGGGTGCGGTAGCTGCGGTGTTTCACGATGTATTGATTGTTTTGGGTATCTTTTCATTGGCATACAGATTTATGCCATTTAATATGGAAATAAATCAAGCATTTATAGCAGCCATATTAACTGTCATAGGATATTCATTAAATGATACTGTTGTAGTCTTTGACCGAATTCGTGAATACATCAGGGAACATTCAAAATCATCGTTTAATCTAACAGTAGATAAGGCTCTAAATAGTACTTTAAGCAGAACCTTGAATACTTCGTTAACTACCTTGATTGTGCTTCTAGCTATTTTTATTTTCGGTGGTGAGTCCATAAGAGGGTTTATGTTTGCTTTGATTATAGGAGTTATTGTGGGTACCTATTCCTCTGTTTTTATTGCAACACCGGTGATGTTCGACACCCAAAAAAGAAGAGCACAAGCCTTAGCTGAGGCAGAATTAGAGGCTAAAAAACTCAAAGAAAGCAAAACCAAAATATAACTACTCGCTAGGGCATTTTATAATTGGTCTTAAAATTGAAGGTCGGGAAAGATTAGGAGTAAAAATTAACTACTTTGGTTCGCTTTGAACCAACTTAAGCTCCATTTTGGTATTACATCGTAGATAGGGACAATTTGTTTCCACTTCAATGTCTTTAAAGCCGTATTTTCGGTAGATATGAATCGCATTTTGCAGCTTGCAATGTGTGTATAGCACCATCACTTCAAAATTCATTTTTTTCGCTGTTTCAATGCCATGTTCCACTAATTGTTTCCCGAGTCCATTTCCCTGATAGGGTTCTTTTATAGTCATTTTACTTAATTCACATGTTTTATGATTCACTTTAACAAGTGCATAACTTCCAATGGGTATTCCATTTATGATTCCCAAATAGATACTGCCTCCTGGCTTTATAATCATCTCATTGCATAGTTGGAGCTGTTTTTTGTCGTATGGTTCAACTTCAAAATATTTTTCCAGCCAAGCGAAATTTAAATCAACAAAAGCTTGATTATATTTTGATTCATAAGGGATTATTTCCATCTGTAAATCATTAGTTAGGTTGTTCATCGGGTTTTGTCATTTGTTCTGGTTGAACCAATGTGTCAAATTCTTTAGAGGTCAAATATCCAAGCGAAATACAGGCTTGTTTTAAGCTAGTTTCTTCATTGTGTGCTTTTTGGGCAATTTCTGCAGCCTTATAATATCCAATTTTCGGATTTAATGCGGTAACTAGCATCAGAGAATTATCTACTAATTCCTTAATTCTTTTTTTGTTGGGCATAATCCCACTGATACAGTTATCAGCAAAACTATGGCATACATCTCCAAGTAGTCGACTTGATTCTAAAACCGCAGACCCTATCAAAGGTTTAAATACATTGAGTTGAAAATGTCCTTGAGCACCTCCAAAAGAAACTGCAACATCATTGCCGATGATTTGTCCGCAAACCATCGTGAGTGCTTCACACTGGGTGGGATTAATTTTTCCTGGCATGATTGAACTTCCGGGTTCGTTTGAGGGTAAAATCAATTCTCCCAGACCACTACGAGGTCCTGAGGCTAGCATTCGGATATCATTAGCTATTTTATTGAGGCTAATAGCAAGTTTTTTTAGTCCACCATGGACTCCAACAAGGGCATCATGACTTGATAGAGCTTCAAATTTATTTTGGGCAGTTTTGAAGGGAAGTTTTGTGAATTCAGCAATATGTTTAGCAACTATTTTGTCGAAACCCTTGGGGGTATTAAGTCCTGTTCCTACTGCTGTTCCTCCAATGGCTAATTCAGACAGATCATTCAATGAATATTCAAGTAGATTCAATCCTGTTTCAAGCTGCCTCAGGTACCCTGAAAATTCTTGTTCCAATGTCAGGGGAGTCGCATCCATCAAATGGGTTCTACCAATTTTTACAATTCCTTTAAATTCTGTTGATTTTTGATCAATTGCTTTAATCAGTTTTTGGATTCCAGGTATAGTTCTTTCGTGGAGCGTCTTGTAGACTGCAATATGTATTGCTGATGGAAATGTGTCGTTTGATGACTGAGATTTATTAACATCATCATTTGGGCTTAGAATTGGCTTATTTTTCCCTAGTTGTTTGTTTTGGTTAAGAAGCGCTTTATTGGCAATAACCTCATTGACATTCATGTTGGTTTGGGTTCCTGAGCCGGTTTGCCATATGACTAGGGGGAAATGATTGTTTAATTTACCTGTGAGGATTTCATCGCAGACCTCAGCTATTAAATCTCTTTTGAATTCGCTCAATAGGCCGAAATGATTATTGGTATATGCAGCAGCTTTTTTAACAATAGCTAGTCCGTGTATTATTTCAATGGGCATTGAGCCGGATGGTCCTATTCTAAAATTTTTTCGTGATCTTTCTGTTTGGGCTCCCCAGAGGGCATCAATCGGAACATTGATTTCACCTAGGGTATCTTTTTCAATTCGAGATTTCATAGCATAGAATAAATCCAGATTTTCAAGGTCGGTCAAAATTAGTCAAATACCTTTCCTATTCATAGAATTTAGTATTAGAATTGGAGAGATTAAAGCATAAAATAATGTAATTTTGTAGCAAATTTTTCGGGTGTTTCAGTTTGATCAGTATTTAGGTTTTTTAGCGTTCATAGGAATCGTATTGATGGGTTTTTGGCTAATGATTTTTCTGGCTGCTTTTCTTGTGCCTTATTGGATTTTTGGGCCAATAATTGAGAAAATCAAGATGCTTCTTAAATCTAAGAAGAATCCTTCCAAGACCTAAAATTCTTCATTTCTGTTATGTTCTAAATGCTTTTTTGAACTAAACGAAGTTATGTAGAATATACGGTTATAAAAAATCGCTTGACAAACTATCTTTATAATCGTTGTAGAATGGTTGTAAGGAGTGTTTTATTTATTGTAAAATGACCTTGATGGAATTATAAACACGGAATATAGTATTAAAATGATATTCCAAAACTACAGATATTCTTTATTTGCTTTTGTTTTAGTACTTCTTTTATTGTTTTCATGCAATGCCCCAGAAGTTGTTCCTGAGGTGCCTTTTGAACCAATAGCACCAAAATTCACCATTGCCACATCAGCCGGAGTAGGTGGTTCAATAACTGATAGTCAAAGTATTGATGCTGGTCAGTCGGCGACAATTATTGCCACCGCCCAAAAAAACTATCAATTCAAGGAGTGGACAGGCGACTGTGGTAGTTTTAGCCCAGATAATTCAGAAATCACCATTTCCGCTTCCAAGAATTGTCAGATTCGAGCTGAGTTTGAAAAGATAATCTACACTATTACAGCCAACTCAAAGGGGGGGGGTAGTATAAGCGAAGGTGAGTTACGAAGAGAACAAGGACAGATAGCCTCTTTTATTGCTGATCCTGATGAAGGGTATCAGTTAAGTGAATGGACATTAGCCGAGGGTAGTGAATGTCCTGACCTTATATTCGTCAAAAACAAAGTGACTTTCACTGTTGAAGGTAATTGTAGTCTAGAAGCGGTATTTACAAAGGCCCCTCGTACTATTACGATAGAAGAGCATCAGAACGGGGAAATAAGCATTACTCCATCTGAAACTGTTGAACATGGGGATGAGGTAAAGATTACTGCCATCGCAGATGAACATTATGCCTTTAAGGGGTGGAGTGGAAGTTGTGGAGAGTATGGTACAGATGAATCTACCATTACAATTATTTTAGTATCTGATTGCACGATTTCAGCAGTTTTTGAAAAGATAAGCTATACCATCACCGCTACATCCTCTGATGGGGGAAGTGTGAGCGATGAGGAATTATCTATAGTATATGGTGAAGCGGCTGCTTTGACAGCAATACCTGAAGAGGGTTATCAATTTAGTCGATGGACGAGTGAAGATTGTCCTACACTTGCGGGTTCTTTAGATGTAGAAGCTGAGTTTTCAGTTGAGGGTAATTGTAGTTTGGTAGCGGTATTTACCAAAGCACTTATGACCATTACCATAGAAGAAAACGAGAATGGGCGAATAACCATCACTCCACCATCTCCAACTGTAGAACATGGTGAGAAGGTTCAGATTAGTGCCACAGCCAATGACCATTTTGTATTTAAAAGTTGGGAAGGAACATGTGGAGAGTTTAATTCCCGAAGTACAACCATATCTTTCGATGTAACTAAAAATTGTGAAATCAAAGCGGTATTTGAAAAAGTGCAGTATACCATAACTGCTAAACCATCAGAGGGTGGAAATGTGAGTGATACTGTGTTGAATAAGACTTATGGTCAAGAGGTAAAGTTGACTGCTGAACCAGGCCAAGGGTATTCTTTTGCTCAATGGGTCACAACAGGAGACGATTGTCCAACCCTTTTGGATTCGACCAGCCCCAATGTTGCATTTATTGTTGAGGGTGATTGTCAGCTGGATGCATCCTTTAAAAGGATAGTATTTACGATTACCGCTTCATCATCCGAGGGTGGCAAAGTAAGCCAAAGGGAGTTAGGTAAGGAATATGGTCAGGAGGTTTCTCTGACGGCAAAACCCGATGATGGTTATGTGTTTGATAGGTGGGAGTTAGCAGAGAACATTGATTGTCCTACCATATCTGATGCCACAAATCCTGAATTGAAATTCAATGTTAAAGGGGATTGCAATTTGCGAGCGGTATTTATTAAGGCACCCCTCAGAATCCTCACCACATCAAGTGATGGAGGAAAAATAACAGATGCCTTGACAGTGAATGAAGGTGAAAAGGTGACCATCACAGCCACCGCTGATAGCCATAATGAGTTAAAGAATTGGGAAGGAAACTGTGGTAAATTCGATGCAGATCAGACAACCATTTCTTTTACAGTCACTAAAGATTGTGAAATAAAGGCGGTATTTACAAAAATTTTGTACACCATGACCATTGAGGCTGAAGCTGGAGGTAGTGTCAATAAAGAACAAGATGAAGTTCCTTATGGAGAGTATTTTGAGGTAGAAGCTAAACCAGATAATGATTATATCTTTGAGCGGTGGACAAAAAGCGGAGATGGATGCCCAGATAACTTAGACTTCACTTATTCCATTGCTACTTTCAAAGTAGAAGGAGATTGTCATTTAAAAGCTGATTTCAGGTTTATAGTTGAATCTGAGGAATCTTCCGAAGATGACCAGACAAGTGGAGTGGAACCTACAGTGATTCAACAACCTACCACTAATCAACCTACAGTGATTCAACAACCTACCACTAATCAACCTACAGTGATTCAACAACCTACCACTAATCAACCTACAAATACAATTGTTAATCTGAATTCAGTAAAATATAATGTAGATTTTTCAACTACTGTAGGCGGAAAAGTAAACAATGTTTTTGGCGACTCTTTCAAATTACCGCAAAATCAAAAACGTTATTTAGTTGCCACTCCCCATTCTAATCGATATACATTTAGCAAATGGGAAACAGACTGTGGTGATTATAGTGATGAGGAGTTATCTAAAAAACTGTTAACCATCAGGGGGATAAAAGATTGTAAAGCTCATGCAATCTTTACACCATTAAATATAAATACTGTCTTATCTGAAAGTGTGATCACAACATATGGCACGAATTATAATAATGATCCCATTTATAAACAGATTACTTATGGAGACGCTGAATCCTATTTAATAGCATTTATAAGAGACGCAAGAAGACACGGGTACGAAGGAGATCTAAATATAAAAACAGATGGTTATAAGTTTGGTGATAATACTGGTAGAAAATCAGCAGCTTCTGCATTCCTTTGTACAGTAGATCCTCCAATTGTAAGATTATCCTCAACATTTTGGAAAGACCTAGCACGTAATAAATCACACCCTCAAATTAGACCTGATATAGATGTTATTTGGCATGAGTTTGGACACGCTATATTGGGCTTAGATCATGTTCCGAGTGATTCCCATATAATGTATGGTTCCAGAACTGATTCAAGCAATAATGGCATATTTTGGTATTACAAATCCCTTGATAGCAATAGGGATTGGTTCAGAGCAGTAAGCGACCTCTTCTCTGGTAAAGGACAGAACAACCTGAAATGCGGCTTTGAAACCTATGATTTAGACCCATCAAGCTTACTTCAAGAGATTCAATGCTTTCATAATTAATGTCTGTGAGCAACCCTCAACTATGTTGAAAAAAAGAATTTATAAACTAACAAGAAGCATTTAAAAATAGAACTGACCTTCAATGTATTGTATAGTGTTTTAATGATAAATCACTAGATAAAAATGGTTCTTAAATGCTTATCATCGGCAAATTTTACTTAGCATATAATTTGAAATAATCTCCGGTATAGGTGTAACTCAGAGTAAATTACCGGTATATAAAGCTGCACTGAAAAATAAGCCTATTAGGATTATATGTTGATTCTAGGATGAATAAGAAGTAAGAAAAAAGTGTACAGAGGTGTGAATCTACATACAAAAAATGACTTCAAAAAGTTGATTATGCATATGAACGGAAGAGCCGTAACATAAAATCAAATGCTCTTAGGCCCACTTAATTTCTATTTTCACAAAAACCGCTTTGCTTACGGGATAATTATTGGAACTATTTATTCTGCAGCCTTAAAGTGTTAAGCCACCGGGATTAAGTTTATGAGTAAATTAGTTAGGATATTAAAAATCAAATCCGCCATCCTGGAAGCCTCCATCATCTCCGTTTCCTTCCTGACGCCTTCTACGGTCATCCCTACGCTCATTAAATACATAACTTAGAGACAATACATAAGTGGGCTCTCTCCATTGAATCTCAGTTTCACTATAAAATGTTGGTGCAAAAGTTTCGATATATCTCTTTGAAGTATTAAAAATATCAGAAATCCTAAAAGAAATCGTCCCCTTGTTATTAAAGATTCTCTTATTTAAAGCACCAGAAGAGAAAAAGGATCCTCTCCTCTTATTGAGGGCATCCTCCGACGGTCCAAAATAAAACCCACGAAGCTGTAAATCAATATCAAGAGGTAGTTTAATATTAGCGTTCAATCGAGCAAACCAACTGAGATTCGACGCATCATAGGTGATATCATTGTATGAACCACTAGTGGAAGAACTAAATAAATTGAAATTCCCGTTGAAACGATAATCACTTTTTGGAAACCAAGAAATGGTAAATTCTGTCCCCCATCGAGTATTTGAGGTTAAATTAACAGGAGTACGCCTAAGTACAGGAACCTCAGTTACTGTACTAATTGGGTCATTAGGATCTCCACTAACAACAACTCGAGTACCCGTATCCTCGTTGATGAAAGTAAAATTATTGGTGGCTTTTGAGTAATATACAGAGGTATTAAAAGTAATCTTATCCCACCTTTTCAAATAACCCAAATCAAAAGAATTTGAATAAGTAGGGTCTAAATCTGGATTACCTTGAAAAATGTTTGTGACACTCGATCTTGAAGGAAAAGGGTTAATATAACGAGAACGTGGACGACGTATTCTACGACTATAACCCAATTGATAGGAACTCTGTTCACTCACTTCCAAAGAAAAATTAAGGGTTGGAAAAAAATCTGTGTACTTTTTGTAATTAATATCATTGGTCGTGCGTTGATTGATGGTAATATCCGAATGTTCCATGCGAAGCCCCATCAATATGCCGAATTTATTCAATTGAATACCATATTGAGAGTAGGCGGCAGTGATATTCTCTTTATATTCAAGTAAGTTGGATAGGTCTGTATTTTTTACCTCTTCAATGTTCACGACATAGTCAATCAATTGATTTTGATAGTCACCCTGAAAACCAATTTCAAATTGATTTCCATTTTCGTATGGCCTTACATAATCAGTTTGAATCAATAACTCGCGTTCGCTTTCTTCTGTTACAGTATCCTCTCTCAACTGAGAACTAGCGGATGGGAATATGGTTTTGTTGGTGATATCAGCATATTCATTTTCTACACTTTCTTCATATTGAATACTAGCAGTAAGTCTATGGTCTCTTTGATCATAGTCTTTGAAGAAATTGAGATTGATTTGTTTGGAGATGTCATCTTCTCTCTCGATTTCTAATCTTTCTGTTTCACTGACTAAGGTTCTGTCATTGTCAAACTCTCTAATATCATTTGGCGTTTCGTCTTCATCATTTGCGTCTCGATAAAAACCACTTAAGGTCAATGAGGTTTTTTCATCAAAGAAATATTCTACACCGAGGGTGGTGAAGAAGCTTTGGCCCGTCCTATTTGCTCGTCTTAACTCAGAGAGATATGTATCTGGTGCATCACCATTATAATAAGTGTTGTTATTTGAAAAATAACCACTATTTTCACTATTGTTGTAAGAGTTAGTAGTGAAAATGTTGAACTTTTCCGATCGCCAGTTCAAAGTAATTGACCCGCTTTGAACACTTGGTAATCCAACACTCCCAATTGCAGTACCGTTGATTCCATACAGTTTTTCTTTTCTTAGAATGATATTCAATATCCCTGCTGTACCTTCAGCAGTATATCGAGCAGAAGGCGAAGTGATTACCTCAACTTGCTCAATAGATTCCGCCGGAAGAGAACGAAGTCCCTGAGGGCCTGAAATGCCAACAAGTCCCGAAGGCTTTCCATTGATTAATATACGTACATTATCATTTCCCCTTAAAGATACATTTCCCTCTACATCAACACTTACTGAAGGGACATTATCCAAAACATCCGAAACACTACCACCACGTACTGTTATGTCTTTCCCAACATTATATATTTTCCGATCCAGCTTAATTTCCACAGTTGTTCGCTCACCAACCAATTCTACCTGGTCTAATTCGCTTGAATTAAGTGATAATTCGATAATTCCTAAATCAGCTGTTTCGGTATACTGCTTTTCTTCTATTACAAAGTTTTCAAAACCAATGTACTCTATTTCTATGAGGTAGCTTCCGGGTATAATTTCGACTTGGAATAATCCTTCTTCATCTGTTATACCTCCTTCGGGTCGATTGGGGGATAAGCTGTTACGAAACAAGACGGTTGCATAAGGAAGGGGTTCTTTAGATTCTTGGGAAAGAATTTGTCCGCTTATTGTGATTTTCGGAGCATTTTCACCATTTGGTTGGGGTCTCTTTCCAGAATTCGCTTGACTCCAACCTACAATAGCAGAAGCAAAGCATATAAAAAAGACATAGTAAAATTTAGTTTTCACTGTGCTACAAGGCATCATGATAGCAAATAAATATTAGGTTAAAAGGATGAATTAACTTAATTTAGAATTATGGGTAGAAAATTCTGAATCAAAGGATTAGGCGTTAACCTTCTTTACAATTTCAGCAAAAGCCTCAGGATGGTTCATCGCTAAATCTGCGAGAACTTTTCGATTAAGTTCAATTTTTGAAGCCTCAACTTTTCGCATAAAATCGCTGTATGTCAATCCATGGAGTCTGGCGGCGGCATTTATCCTTGTTATCCACAGAGCACGAAAATTTCGTTTTTTTGTTCTGCGATCTCTGTAGGCATAAGTCCACCCTTTTTCAACGGCATTTTTGGCAACAGTCCACACATTTTTCCTTCGGCCATAGTATCCCTTAGCATATTTGAGAATTTTTTTTCGCCTCTTTCGAGAAGCTACAGCATTTTTTGATTTTGGCATTAGTTAGATGATTAAATGATTTTGAAAAGACTATTTCAAACCCAACTGTCTTTTGATGTTATCCGAATCACTTTTATGTACCAGGGTTGAATGAGTAAGTCGTAGTTTTCGTTTTTTTGATTTCTTAGTCAACAAATGACGTTTAAATGAATGCCTACGCTTAAGTTTACCACTGCCTGTAAGACTAAATCTCTTTTTGGCACTCGAATTTGTTTTCTGTTTTGGCATGATTAGTAATGCTTGATTATTTTTTTGGTGTGATGATCATGGTCATACGTCTTCCTTCTAATTCGGGCATTTTCTCCACTTTACCGAGATATTCTAATTCCTGAGCCAATCGCAATAAAAGTATATGTCCTTTATCTTTAAACACTACCGAACGACCTTTAAAAAAAACAAAAGCTTTGATTTTTGCTCCTTCACTTAAAAATTTTATCGCGTGCTTTTTTTTAAATTCATAATCATGCTCATCCGTATTTGGTCCGAACCGAATCTCTTTGATAACAACCTTTGAGGATTTAGACTTTATCTCCTTTTCTCTTCTTCTTTGTTCAAATAAAAATTTCTTGTAGTCTAATAATTTACAAACTGGAGGCTTGGCTCGTGGCGAAATCTCAACCAGGTCCAATTCCCTTTCTCTTGCCAATTCAAGAGCCCGGCCGATAGAATAAATTCCGACTTCTACGTTGTTCCCAACCAGTCTGATCTCATCTGCTATTATCTTTTCGTTAATCTTGTGTGGATCCTCTCGAATTATTCGAGCAGGTCTGTAACTTCTCCTTCTACGTATTGCTATGGCTAATCATTTTATATGGCTTATATCTAACAGGAGATAATCTCCTTGTTCACTTCACTTGAAAGTTCTGAAATGAACACCTCAAGGGTTTTATTTCCCAAATCTCCTTGTTTATGCTTTCTAACTGAAACTGTTTGTGAATCAACTTCTTTGTCTCCAACGATGAGCATATAAGGAACTTTGTCAAGTTCGGCATCTCTAATCTTCTTACCTACTGTTTCGTTTCTCATGTCTATTTGGGCGCGAATATCGGAATTTTCAAGGGAATTTAATACCCTTTGTGCATATTTTTTATGTTTTTCTCCAATATTGATTACTTGTACTTGGTAAGGTGCTAGCCATAAGGGAAATTCTCCAGCGGTATGTTCAATTAAAATACCAATAAATCGTTCTAAACTTCCAAAAGGCGCACGGTGAATCATTATCGGTCTGTGGAGCTTGTCATCTTTACCTTTGTAATTCAAATCAAATCGTTGGGGTAAATTATAATCTACTTGAATAGTACCTAGTTGCCACTTTCTTTGAAGAGTATCTCTAACCATAAAATCAAGTTTGGGACCATAAAAAGCTGCTTCACCAACTTCTATCGTAAAATCAAGACCTTTTTCTTTAGTGGCATCAATAATAGCTTCTTGTGCTTTTTGCCATTGATCTTCACTTCCAAGATATTTTTCAGGGTTTTTGGGGTCATTAACCGATACCTGAGCTGTAAAATCTTTAAAATTTAAAGACTTGAATACATAAAGCACAAGATCAATAACTTTTTTAAATTCTTCATTGAGCTGCTCGGGTGTGCAGAAGATATGTGCATCATCTTGGGTAAAACCACGCACTCGAGTCAAACCATGCAACTCTCCGCTTTGTTCATAACGATAGACCGTTCCAAATTCAGCATATCGGATAGGTAAGTCCTTGTAGCTCCATGGTCTAGATTTATAAATTTCACAGTGATGCGGACAATTCATGGGCTTGAGCAAAAACTCTTCTTTCTGATCCGGGGTTTTAATCGAACCAAAATTATCCGAACCGTATTTCTGAAAATGACCAGAAGTCATATAGAGTTCTTTTCCTCCAATATGAGGGGTAATAACAAATTGATAGCCTGCTCTTTTTTGAGCTTCTCTCATGAAATTTTCTAAACGCTCTCGCAAGGCGGCACCTTTAGGAAGCCATAGGGGAAGACCTGCTCCTACACTATTGGAAAAAGTAAAAAGAGAAAGTTGTTTTCCCAAAACACGGTGATCTCTTTTTTTAGCTTCTTGGACCATCTGCAGATATGCATTTAAATCTTTTTGCTTTGGAAAAGCAATGCCGTAAATTCTAGTCAGCTGATCATTAGATTGGTCGGCTCGCCAGAATGCTCCAGAAATATTCAAGAGTTTTACTGCTTTGACATATCCTGTATTTGGTATGTGGCCTCCCCGACATAAATCAGTAAAATCAGCATGATCACAGAAAGTTATCTCTCCATCAGGTAAATTCTCAATCAACTCTACCTTGTATGGATTGTTTTCATTCTCGTAGTATTTTATGGCATAGTCCTTGGATACTTCACGCATCCGAAAAGAGTGTTTTTGTCGTGCCTGTTCTATAAACCTAACTTCAAGTTTTTTAAAATCTTTTTCTGAAGGTACTTTATCTGGAAAAGCGACATCGTAATAAAATCCCTGTTCAATTGGGGGACCAATTGTTAATTTACAATCAGGATAAAATTCCTTGATTACTTGGGCTAAAATATGAGCCGAAGAATGCCAAAATGCTTTTTTACCTAAAGAATCTTCCCAAGTAAAAAATTCAATTTTACCATCTTCTTCTAAGGAGTTACTTAATTCGATAATCCGGTCATTAAATCGGGCCGAAAGGACACTTTGACCCAGTCTATGCCCCAGAGAATAAGCTACTTCATGGGCAGTGATTCCATTTTCATACTTCCTATGCTCCCCTGAAGGAAAGGTGATGGATATCATTTAGTTCAAGAGGGTTAAAAAAATTAACTTCTTTTTCTGCGTTTTGGCTTTTTACCAAGCAGGCTGGTCTTAAGTGTATTCAGGCCCATATATCCATAAAAGATAGAAACAATAAAAACACAAATTCCAAAAATTAAAATGGGGTAGTAAAGCCTATGACCTTGATTTTGAAAAGCATTGACAATCAGTACCATTGATACAAACCCACAAATAGTAAATAAAGCAACATAAATAAGGGTCAGTAGAATTTGAGAATTGGTCACAATCAACTTGATTTTATGGCTTGAAGCACCTGACGGATCCCACCATATTCGGTAAGTAAATTTCGTGCTTTTTCTGATGATATATTCAATTCATTGACAATAATACCAATAGCTCTTTCTTTTAGTTTTTGGTTGGCAAGCTTCATATCAACCATTTTGTTTCCTTTTATATGGCCAAGTTGAATCATTGTTGAAGTTGAAATCATATTGAGAATCAGTTTTTGAACTGTTCCTGCTTTCATGCGTGAAGATCCGGTAACGAATTCTGGCCCCACGACTATTTCAATAGGATAGTCACTAAACTGAGTGATGGGAGCTCCAGGATTGCAAGTGATACACCCCGTGGTTATTCCATTTTCTTGACAGTCCCTTAGTCCTCCTACCACATAGGGAGTTGTTCCTGATGCTGCAATCCCAATGACGATATCTTGTGCTGAAATACCATGTTCAGACAAATCTTTCCAACACTGAGTTGTATCATCCTCAGAATGTTCGATGGAATTTCTCAGGGCGAAATCTCCTCCGGCAATTATCCCAACAACCAAGTCTGATGATACCCCATAAGTTGGTGGGCATTCCGAGGCGTCCAATACCCCTAGTCTTCCAGAAGTGCCGGCGCCTACATAAAATAATCGCCCCCCATTTTTAAGTCTTAAAACAACTACCTCAATAAGACGAACGATATGTTTCAATACTTGACCTACAGCACTGACGGCAAAGAGATCTTCCTGGTGGATACCCTTAACTAACTGATCGACAGATTTGTGTTCTAAATCAGTATGATTCGAGTCCTGCTCAGTTATTTTAACAAATTCACTCATTCGATTCGGTCGCAAATGGGGATGAAGATATTGATGAAGTATTTTTAAGTTAACTCTTTTTCTAGATTCCGTCTTATGGCAGCCAGAAACTCAGATGTGTTCAAGTAGTGATCTGCATTAGTATTTTGGCCGTGTATTAACAAGGCCAGATCTTTGGTCATCTTTCCGCTTTCAACAGTTTGGATACAAACCTTTTCGAGGGTTTGGCAAAATTTTGATAATGCTTGATTATTATCTAGTTTTGCTCTGTGTCCTAGTCCTCTTGTCCATGCGAAAATGGATGCTATGGGGTTGGTAGAAGTCGGGTTTCCTTTTTGGTATTCCCTATAGTGTCTTGTGACTGTTCCGTGTGCTGCCTCTGCTTCCAATGTTTTCCCATCAGGGGTAACTAGGGTAGATGTCATTAGTCCTAAAGAGCCAAAACCCTGGGCCACAGTGTCGGATTGAACATCACCGTCATAATTCTTACAAGCCCATACAAAACCACCAGACCACTTGAGGGCTGCAGCAACCATATCATCAATCAATCTATGTTCATATGATATGCCTATATCTTCAAATTGATTTTTAAATTCATCTTCATAGACCTGTTGAAAAATGTCTTTAAATCGACCATCATAGGTCTTGAGGATAGTATTTTTTGTTGAAAGATATAGAGGCCATTTTTTATTGATTGCTTGGTTCATGCAGGATCTGGCAAATCCATAGATGGACTCATCTAGATTATACATACACATTGCCACTCCTTGTCCAGGAAAATCAAAAACTTCCCAAGATTGGGGTTCATCACCATTTTCAGGGGTAAAGGTCATCGTCAGTTTTCCTTTACCTTGTATTTGGGTATCGACAGCACGATATTGATCGCCAAATGCATGCCTTCCAATGCATATTGGGGAAGTCCACCCTGGGACTATTCTAGGAACATTATTTATGATTACTGGCTCTCTAAAAACTGTCCCTCCAATAATATTTCTTATGGTTCCGTTAGGGGATCTCCACATTTTAGTTAACCCAAATTCTAAAACTCGAGATTCATCAGGGGTGATAGTAGCACATTTTATTCCCACATTATAATTTTTGATGGCATGAGCTGCTTGAACTGTGATTTGATCATTTGTTTTGTCGCGGCTCTGGATTGACAAATCAAAGTATTTGATTTCTATGTCAATATAGGGGAGGATAAGTTGATCTTTAATAAATTTCCAAATAATCCTTGTCATTTCGTCTCCGTCTAATTCAACAATTGGATTTTCGACTTTTATTGTGGGCATTTTAATTAAAGTGTTTACAGATTCAAATATACAATTATCAAAAATTATAGATTCATAATCACATACGAGGAGTCAGATACAAATCAATATAATAGCTTATTCGTCGAAATTTTTCAAACTCGTTATGGAATGAGTTCAATCTATTTTTGGGATTGTGTTCTTAGCTCCTTAATTCGGGCTTTTTTGCCTCGAAGTTTTCTAAAATAGAATATCCTAGATTGACGAACTTTACCTCTCTTATTAATTTCAATTTTCTGGAGAGTGGGCATATTAATTGGAAAGATTCGTTCAACTCCGACGGTATTGGATATTTTTCTAATAGTGAAGGTTTTGGTCAGCCCATGTCCTTTGATTTGAATGACAACCCCTCTAAAAAACTGGGTACGCACCTTTTCGCCTTCACGAATTTCATAGTAAACTGTAATGGTGTCTCCCGCAGAAAATTCAGGAAAATCTTTATTGGGTATCAGTAGGCTTTCAACCTCACGTACAATGGATTCCATAACAAATGAAGATAAATCAAATTATTTTACGAGGGTTGCAAATATAATACTTGTTTTACAATTCATTTGATGATTTGTATCTGTAAAAACAGAATTAATTTTCATGACAGGGAGTGTCCCAAAACTTGTATAAATAGAAATCAGGTGGGTCAATAAGACTCACCTGATTTTTTTGTATTTTTTTTAGCATTGTAAACGGATCACATTTATTCAAAGCTCTCAGATTAAACATAGCATGCAGAATTAAAACAAGGGTTATTTCTACTCCTACAAGTATGCACTTTGATGTTTCAAAGAGGGTAAGAACTAGTAAAAGTAGGTTTTCTTACCACCCACATACAGATGTTTCTTTTCCTAATTTATCTCACAATTAGTAAAAACCGGTTTCCAATTCGTATTCTTAGCACCCTGAGTTTGTTGAGGATTAATAACAAAATATCTACAATTGGTCACACCACTGACACTCCAACCCGTGAGATCTTGATTAAAGGAGATTTCTGATATAGTCATAAGAAACATCTTCGACATATCTGTCACATTACTTACATTCCAAGAACCGATATTTTGATTGAATGAGCGTGCATGACCAAACATACCTTGCATATAGGTTACATTACTCACATTCCAAGAACCGATATTTTGATTAAAGGAGGAAGCATAAAGAAACATATTTGACATATTGGTTACACTACTTACATTCCAAGAACCGATATTTTGATTAAAGGAGGAAGCATCAAAAAACATCCAAGCCATCATATTTACTTTTCTTACATCCCAAGAACCGATGTCTTGGTTAAAGGAAGAAGCACGATAAAACATCCCATACATGCTCGTAACATTACCTACATCCCATTTACTGATGTCTTGATTAAAGGAGGTTGCTCCTCTAAATGTCTGATCCATATTGGTCACATTACTGACATCCCAGGAACTGATGCTTAGACGGATGTTAGTATTGTCTCTAAACAAATTTGTCATGTTAGTAACAAATGTGGTATTTATATTTACACTTGGAAGATTAAAGCTACCATCGTTCAAGATTGTTCTTAGAGATTTGTCATCGGCGATGATATATTCACTATTATTAAATTGAACACGTTGACCGATTAATGACCGAGCACATTCGTTGGCTTTAACCGTAACCATATTAGTAGTATCTATATACAATGGAGTGGGGCAATGAGTACTTGCTGTTGCAGAGGGTATTTCTATAGCAAGCACATCTGCTATAGACCTTTGTTCTTCTGCCGGTAGATTATGATCTGTTGTGGGCTTTTGTTCTTCTGTTGGTAGATTATGTTTAGTTTCAACAATAATGGGACTAAATTCTGCTTTCAATGTACAATCTCCTTTGACCTTGAAACTTGCAATTGAGTAGGTAGAATCTAAATTATCAGGACACCCGGAGCCTGATACGCTCCATTTTTTGAATTCATACCCATCGTTTACTTCAGCAGTTATTTCGACTTTTTCACCGAATTCTATTTTCTTTTTACTGGTTTCCACACTACCCCCGGAGCCGGCATCAACTGTCAGGCTGTATAAAACTTTAGTAAATACGGCCTTAATGTCACAATCTTTAGTGGCTATGAAAGAAATGGTTTCATTTTCTGCATTAAATTCACCGCAGTTTCCTTCCCAGTCTTTAAATTCAAAATGGTCATTGGCAGATGCTTTGATAGTTATCTTTTTACCTTCATTCACTTTCAAGGTTTCGGTGATGTTTCCACCTTGACTTGATGAGGTGCTGATACGGATTGGAGTCTTAACAAACACTGCTTGTAATTGACAATCGCCTAGAACGGTGAAGTCCAATTCGGGATTGGAGGCATCATCTGTTAAGGTGGGGCAATTATTTTTTCCTTTAGTTTCCCACCTATCAAATACATAACCCTCATCAGGTGTTGCTTTCAAAGTTGCTTTTTGTCCATATTCTATGGATAATGTTTCGTTGTTTACATTTCCACCCTTAGAAGGGGAAGCAGTTATGTTGAATAGTTCTTTTTCAAATACCGCTTTGATACTACAATTGCCTTCGACGATGAACTCAGTTTCGATCTCTGCATCATTTTCTATTGTATTACAATCTTCAGATGTCCATCTACTAAATCGATATCCTTCATCTGGTATTGCTGTCAAAGCAGCTGTTTGTCCGTATTCTATGGATAGGGTATCCTTGTTCACACTTCCTCCATCAGAAGATGTGGCTGTGATGGTATAGTTTATCTTTTCAAAGATGGCTTCTATTGTACAATCGGCGAGGGCAGTAATGGCTATGGTCGGTTCATCGGTGCTGAAATTTCCGCAGGTTCCATTCCAACCCTTGAACACAAAATGTTGGTTAGCAGTGGCCTTAATTTCGACTTCATCGCCATGATTAACGTTCTGAGAAGGCGTAATGGTTATTTTTCCGTTTTCATTTTCTTTTATGGTAATGGTAAGCGGTTCATTATTAAAAACTGCTTCCACATGACAATCACCTTGCACATTAAATGTCAATTCGGTATGTGATGTGTCCTCATTTGTCAGGATTGGGCAACCGGTATCTTTGGTTATTGTCCATCGGCTGAATTGATAACCTTTATTAGGTATTGCTTTCAAAGTAGCCTTTTGTCCATATTCTATGGATAATGTTTCATTGCTGACGTTACCTCCATCAGTTGAGCTGGCTGAGATGTTATAGTTTGTCTTTTCAAAGACGGCTTCTATTGTACAATCAGTTTGGACGGTAATCGCAATGGTCGATTCATCGTCACTGAAATCGCCACAAGTTCCATTCCATCCTTTGAACACATAATGTTGGTTAGCTGTGGCGGTAATTTCCACTTCATCTCCATGGTTTACGGTCTGTGAGGGCGTAATGGTTATTTCTCCGTTTTCATTTTTTTCTATGTTAATGGTATGCGGTGCTTTGGTAAAGACTGCTTGCAAGCTACAATGACCACTGACTGTGAAGGTCACTTTGTTTTGTAGATTTTGAAGGTCTGAGCAGTTGGTTGTTGTCCATTTGTTGAATTGATAGCCTTCATCAGGTTCTGCGGTAAAAGAGGCTATTTCTCCTTGTTTTCTTGATAACTTTGTTTCACTCACACTTCCTCCATCAGAGGATGTGGCTGTGATGTCGTAGTTGATTTTTTCAAATTCAGCTCCAATTTGACAATTTTTTGTAGCGTTGAAGGATATTTCTGATTTATTCTTGTTAAAAGTACCGCAGTTTCCTGTCCACTCTTTTAATTGATAGTGTTCTTGGGCGGTGGCAGTAATTTTGACGGGCTGCCCGGAATCCACATTTTGACTATCTGTTATCGTACCGCCGGCGGCTGCTGATGTAGCTATGGTAAACTTAGCTAGAGTTGGTTGAGTCGGTGGATTAGGGACTACCTTATCATCATTACATGAAAATAAAAAGATGAGTGTTGTAGCGGAAATGAATAAAGGGCACTGAAAAATTCTGAAATTCATTGGATTGTGTATTTAATTTATTTGTTAATGTCTGTAATTTGTGAGCGATCAGTTGCACTTGCTGCAACCTGATCAAGAGGTATAGGGAAATAATCATAAGCTATATTTACCTCTATCCAAATATTTTTTTGGAGTTTTGAAAATCTGTGGAATAGAGGGCTTATGTCCTTCCAAAAGGAATGGAGAAAGCGTATATAGAACACACTCTTCGGAGCTTGTTCTTGATAAAAGCAGATTATTTGAAATTTGGGATGAACTATCCATTCGATGTGCCCCATAATAAATGGGGGGGGGTAATTCCATTAGGGTACATATGATTGGATATCAACCCATAGTAAGACCTTAACTGTATCATAGTAAACTGGACTAGCCTCAATAAACTAATGCCTACCCGACTTTTATGCAAGTTTACAACTTTTAAACGAAATACCCAAGATACCGAAGAAATAAATTTATGTCTCACTAATTTCGGGGCAAATATAAAAAGTCTGAGTAAATTTTTCTAATAATCGGAGTAAGCTATTTATCTCTCACTGACGTTAGGTTAAGTGTGCAGAACCTAGATAATTCATGCTAATCAATATTAATATTACCGATATAACCGAACATGACTATACTTAACCCAATTACATTAGTTTGGATATTCATTCGATAGCAAGTTTAAATTGGTTGGACATAATAACTTTGTTGTGGTTTTGATTGAAATTAAACGATTTTTGAGGCCAGCAGATAATTTCATTGTTTGGATTTTAATAGGTATGGGATTCATACGGATATTTTCAAGGTGCAGATAAAACCTCTAAGCGTTTTCTGAGTGCTCCAAAACAGACCTGAATTGCAAGGAATACTTCCTTGAGATCAAATACAGAGAAGGTTGTAACCGAGCTTGCAAGCTAGACGATCCGTTCCCCAAGTTCCATACGAACAATGATTAAACCCGACTTTCAATCTTTTTTTGAGTAATGTTTATCACTTATATATTTGTATATCAGATAGATACGATATATTTTGAATGTATTTTTGTGAAAAATGCGTCCATGTGAAATGCTTATTTATTGCTATTTATTTAATTGAATGTAATATATTTTTTTGCATATTTTATAATTTCATGTCACATTACATTGAAGTCGTACCCAATAGAAAATACCGACCAACCAAGCTCCTCCGTAAAGCCTGGAGAGGGGGTAAGAAAGTCAAAAGGACAATCATAGCCAATTTGAGCTACTTTCACCTCTCTGTTATTGAAGGCTTTAAAGCAGCGATTAAAGGGGGGGAGTAATCTTTAAGCATATTTCCAAATCCTTTCCCATCAAAAGATCTTTACCTTATGGGCATATAGTCAGTATTTTGGAATTGATCAAAAAACTGAAGTTTGATCGACTTCTTTACAGAGAATCTACTCGAATTATACACCTTGATTGTGAACTTTGCCATTGAATGAGGTAAGTCCACCAAGAGATGATGACCGAATGATTCATGTAATGTCTCAGGCAACGGAGGGCGCTAAAACTTATTGGTATTGATCAAAAAAAGATGTTTCCAGTAAAGTAACAGTTGGAAATGGCACTTTTTTCAGGCCTGGTAAGGGTTTTGGCGTTATTTCGACCCGAAACTCAGGATTAAACGCTGGCTTACGCCTACCTCGGGTTGTCAATTGTGGTTATGGGACTTGTCTAGATACACAAGGATTTTTCCAGGCTGTGTAACATCTGCAGTCATACAGAGTCATCTACAGCCAGTATCTGGTTCCAAAAGATTAAGTTCGCTGTGTATGGCATTTTTCGTCATTGATTTTCCAAGAGTTTTGTTATCAGGAATTAGTTCAGGATTTGCTGTTTTATTAGCTGAGCAGCTAAATCTATCTATCTTTCATTTATCATTTCAACAAAGTAGGCTCACCTAAATGGGATAGCAATTGGGCTTATAATCAAAAATTTCTTGATTTAATGCTCACAAGGCTCAAAACCAAGAAGATACAAACCCCATACAATAAATCAATAAATAAAAATCGGGAATAAAATTTCGCGCCCTAAAACTCAAACACCGAAAGTCTGGACGATCTTACCAAACACCGATTGAACTTAGTCAAATTGAGAAGTTCAAACCAAATCAATTGATTCATTGTTGTATTAATAATGTAGTTCATATAGCAGGTAATTTTATTTGTTGTATGTATAACCAATCACGAAAACTAGGTAGTGCAAATGTTTTATTAATTATCTCTCAATCCCAATGGAATTAATCCAACGAATATATTTTGCTCTGTTTCTGTTATGCTGTGAAAGAGTCTTGGCGAACAAATGATAACCAGGACGTTCAATATCTGCTACAAAATAAAGATAACCCTCAATTCGGGGGTTTAATACAGACTCAATGCTTCTTATAGAAGGTGTAATCAACGGTCCAGGGGGAAGCCCTTTATAGACATAGGTATTGTAAGGAGAGTCAATTTCCAAATCTCTGTAAAGTACCCTTTTAATGACTTTTTTAAAGTCTCCAGATTTTTTTTTGATAGTGTAGATTACCGTTGGATCAGCTTGAAGCTTCATATTCCTTCTAATCCTTTCAATATAGACTCCAGCAATGAGAGATTTTTCACCGTCTTTGGTACTCTCTTTGTGCACTATTGATGCTAAAATCATTATCTCTATGGGGGTAAAACCTAAAGCCTCAGCTTTAGATGTTCTTTCTTGATTCCAAAATTTATGATATTCATAGTACATCCTATCAGTTATAGACTGAGGATCAGACTCCCAGTAGACTTCGTATGTGTTTGGTATGTACATAGCTAAAGCATTTTCTCTGTCAAAGCCTTTTTTATGGATGATTTCATCCTTCGTCATATACTCCAGAAGGGTCATACTATCAATCATTATTTGGTCCGAAATTCTTCCGGCTAAATCTTCAATGCGTTCTTGATTGTTGAAAACCAATTTTATGGGTTTATTTTCCCACCGAAGGTTATTTATGATTTGGTTGTTGTTATCTCCCTTATAGATAAAGTATCTCCCAGGTTTTATTGAAGATTCATAAGATTTTATTTTGGATAATCTCCTAAATGATTTGGTTGATTTTAGATGGACTTCAAGTTTCAATACTAGACTATCAATGGTATCATCTTTTTCAATATGAACTTCTATTTGAGAAGAATCGAATTTAGTGTTGTCGGCAAAAATTGTTTGATAAAATACGAGGAAAATATAACCGCTAATCAGTATCAATAAAGCCAAAATAATGACAAAACGTCGCCAAAACCAATGAAAGATCATTAAAGAATTTTTTGGTACAAAATTTCGTCATGAAATTTACCGCCATAATAATTCCAGTCTTTTTTTATAGCAATTTTTTTGTATTTAGCCCTTTCAAATAGTCGAATACTTGGAAGGTTTTCCATCGCTACATTGGCATATATTTGGTGTAGATCTAGGATTTGAATAGCATACTTTTCAAGCAAAAGCAACGAAGCCGATCCGATTCCCTTTGAACGAAATTCTTTCAATATAGTTATACCCACACCTGCTCTTTTGTGTTTGGGTTCGAAATCGTATAAATCAACAAAACCATAATTTCTGACTTCTTGGGATGTAATTACAAACCGTTTTTGTCGGGTTTGATAAATATCAAGCCGTTGTTTTTCAATGAAATCTTCAAGAAGGGCTCTTGAATAGTATTCAACCCTATTGGAATAATTCCAATTTTCCCGATCATTTTCTAGGGAGTATAGAAAGTCAATATCTTCTATTTCTAAGGCACGAAGTCGAATTTTTTTCAAAATTAATGATCAATAAAACCCCTAAAAACTTCCTTTGCCTCTCCAATGAGAAAGATATCTCTAAAACCTTTTCCCACTCTTTTAAATTGCATTTCTAACAATCCGCCCCTAGCCTGGAAAGACAATTTATTATCATCAGTTAAATTTAAACAACTTGCAGCAACTCCACTAGCAACAACTCCAGTTCCACAAGCAAGAGTTTCATTTTCTACTCCTCTCTCATAAGTGCGAATTTCAAAAAGACATGAAGATTTTTTTTGAATATAGTTCACATTAATACCATCTTTTTTAAATCGATTACTATATCGAATTGCTCTAGCTTGCTCAATTAAATCTATACTTTTAAGATCTTCTACTAATTCTACATAATGTGGAGAGCCAGAATCACAAATAATGGACCTATCATATACTTCAACTGAGTCAATGTATCCGAAGTGTATTCTTATCCTATTGTCAGGTAGAATTTTAGCACGATGAATACCATCAAAAGCTTTAAAGGTACATTCAAGACCAATGATGGATAAACCATGAGCATACTTTACAGCACATCGACTTCCATTTCCACAAAGACTACTCGGTTTTCCATCTGAATTATAGAATTTCATAAAAAAATCAGCTTGAGTACTTTTCTCTAAAATAATTAGTCCATCGGCTCCTATACCAAAATTACGATCACAGTAACGCTTTACTGTCGATTGATCAAGACAAGGTATCTTGCCAGTTAAGTTATTTAGAACAATAAAATCATTACCAGCACCCTGATATTTCACAAATTCTAAGTTCATTACTTATGAATCATAATTTATTTCTGCAAAGTAAATACTTAGCCTAATAATAATTTAAAATGGGCATTATCGGGTTTTGTTATCTCCAGGACATCAAACATAAATTGGACTATGGTCATCATCATGTTAGAGATTCAAAAAATATAATTGAAATAGTAATTTGTTCGGTATATGATTAATTTGGGATATTTAACCCGAATAATTTGCGCAAAATCTTTACGTTGATTTTCACCATCTGATATGCTATTGTAATCGATCATTTACAATTTTAATTCCATGGAAATCATCCTATATTTTCCTGCCTATTCGCACAAATTATGGCACACTTTTATGGGTTTTAAGTTAAAATATTGTTAAATCTAAATGAATCCTTTAACAAATCAAGTAATTTTGCGTCTATTGTAATAACCAATGTTTATCTAAAATGAAAAGTATTTTTAAAACCTTCGGTGTTGCATTAGTAAGTTCAGGACTCAGTTTCTTGTTTTTCTTCTATTTCTTTAGCCCAAACCCTAAAGATGTAAATGTAATTGAACCGGATAATCAATTACAACCAAGAATTATTCCCACTACTTATACCTACAACGAATCTACAATGACTGCTGAACCGACTGACTTTGTCGAAGTTGCCGACAATGTGGTCAATAAAGTAGTTCATATAAAGTCCAATAGAACGGTAAACAATACTTGGTATAGAAGAACTAGTTCAGCAACAGTAGTAGGGTCAGGAGTCATCGTTTCTCCAGATGGTTACATCATTACAAACTACCACGTTATCGAAGATAACAACGGATTAGAAGTTACACTCAACGACAACCGTACCTTTACTGGACAAGTTGTAAAAGTTGATCCCGATACAGATCTTGCTATTCTGAAAATAAACCCCGAAAAAGACTTACCCTATATGGTATTCGGTAACTCTGATAATGCCCAAATTGGAGAATGGGTTTTGACCGTCGGAAATCCACTTAATTTGACATCAACAGTCACTGCTGGAATAATCAGTGCCAAGAGCAGGGATTCGAATCTGTCGGATAACAAAAATGAAGTGTTTATCCAAACAGATGCCGCTGTAAATATCGGCAACTCTGGAGGTGCTCTGGTTAACACAAGCGGTGAACTCATAGGAATCAATACCAAAATATCTACTCAGACAGGAGGCTATGTTGGCTATTCTTTTGCCATCCCAAGCAATATTGTACGTAAAGTTTTTGAAGACCTAATGGAATATGGAAATATCCAAAAAGGAATCTTAGGTGTTACAGGTAATTCATTAACTGGTAAATCAGCCCAAGAACTCGAAGTAAAAGATACCGAAGGGTTTTATATAAATGAAGTGTTTTCCGGTACCGGAGCAGATAAGGCAGGATTAAAGCCTGGAGATATCATCAAGACCATAGATGGACATAAGATAAATAAATATGCAGACCTACATGGTCATTTGTTTAGCAAACGTCCTGGAGATGAAGTGAAAATTAGCTATAAAAGAAACAATCAAATTAGAAGAGTTTCTATCAAATTGACAAGATCTGTCGCTGAGACATTTGGTGGAATAGAAATTAGAGAAATCACACCGGAACAAAAAAACGCTAAATATCCAAATGGTGCTCTGATAATTGCTAACGTGTCCACCAGCTATTTAGCTAAGTATTTGAATTATGAGATATTGGAAATCAATGATAATGAAGTCAATGGTATCGAGGATATCCGGACAATGAAAAGGAATAATGTGGCAATCCAAACCATGAAAGTCCTCTCTCCAGAAGGGGAACAATTAACCCTTATTTATTGATATAAGATATAGACTGGTGTGACAATCAAAAGAGAGTTTAACAAAGGTCTTTAATCATCCAATAGTGCGTATTGACATCATAACCCTCTTTCCAAAAATGGTGGAAGGACCTTTTGATTTTTCAATTGTTAAAAGGGCTATAGAAAATCAATTAATTGAATTTAATTATTATGATTTGCGTCAATATGCCCAGCCACCAAGAAGACAAGCGGATGATTATCCCTATGGAGGAGGTTCTGGTCTCGTTTTGATGGTTGAACCAATTTTTAAATGTATCAACCACCTTAAATCTCAACGTGATTATGATGAAATTATCTATTTCGCCCCCGATGGGGAAAATTTAAACCAAACAACAGCCAATTTTTATTCAACTAAAAAAAACCTCCTCTTACTCTGCGGTCACTACAAGGGGGTAGATCAAAGAGTACGAGATAATTTGATTACTAAAGAAATCTCTATTGGTGATTATGTGCTCTCCGGTGGAGAACTAGCTGCCATGGTATTTTGTGATGCTGTTGTTCGATTGATCCCTGGCGTAATCAGTGATCTGTCATCTGCCCTATCAGATAGCTTTCAAGATAACCTCATTGAACCACCCATCTATACAAGACCCCAGACATTCAATGGTTGGGAAGTTCCGAAAATACTCCTATCGGGTGACCAAAAAAAAATAAATCAGTGGAAAGATCAACAGAGCCTGACAAATACCCTAAAAAAAAGACCTAAACTAATGAAAGACTAAATTAGTATAATTGAATTTTTGTATAAAACAGTTGATATCAACAAAAGTCAATTCCTATGTTAATTGATTGGCAATAACGCCACATGCAGTATCAATTAATTCATATGTTTTCTCAAATTCTTTGTCAGATTTACCATAAGGATCAGGCACCTGACCCCCGTTTTGTAGAATCATATGAACCTTAGATTTTTGAAAGTCGTTACTGCATAAGTCAAGAATATTATTGTAGTTTGAAAAATCCATAGCATAGATATGGGTGAAGTAGTCTAAATCTGATTGTAATAGTTTACGACCTCTCTGGTGTCCTATTTTTATGCCATACTTCAGTGCTACTTTAATGCTCTGAGGATGAGGTTTTTCCCCTATATGCCAACCACAGGTGCCAGCAGATTGAACTTCAATATCAGGATTGTTGAGCTTGGCCCTTAAAATTCCCTCAGCAAGAGGACTCCGGCAAATGTTGCCCAAACAAACCATTAATACCCTCGGGGATTTTCCCATGAAAGCAAAGATTAATAGTTTTTGATTTTCTCTTCTATGGCATTATAGGTATTTCGGTAAATCTGGTCATGAAGCTTGAATTCATTTACTTTTTTTACAGAATACATCACTGTGGTGTAATTGGCATTACCCAATAACTTACCAATTTTTTCGAAAGATAATTTGGTGTACTTTTTTGCAAAATGCATGACCAATTGCCTGGGTTCAACTACCTCCCTACGCTTGGATTTAATTCGTAAATCCTTATTGTCTAGTTCATAATACTGAGCCACAATATCTTCAATCACTTGAAAAGAAATCTGTTCTGACACAGATTTTTGGTCTATTAGTCTATTGACAACACTCAAAGCCAGCTCAGAAGTAATAGGGACCTTACTGAAGGATGCCTCAGCCAAAATCGATACCACAGCCCCTTCAATATCACGAATGTTTGAATCGATTTTTTCTGCTAGTAAATCCAAAATATCTGACTCCAAATTCAAACCCACATTATCGGTTTTTAATTTGATGATGGTTCTTCGCGTTTTGAAATCCGGTTTTTGGATTTCTGCCGTCAATCCCCACTTGAACCGAGACAATAAGCGCTCTTGAATATCTTCCATGTTTTTTGGAGAAATATCAGAGGTGAATACAATCTGCTTGTTATTCTGATGGAGATAATTGAATATGTTGTAAAGAGCTCCTTGGGTTTTTTCTTTTCCCATAATGAATTGAACATCATCAATAATCAATACATCTAATTGTTGATAAAAATGAATGAAATCATTGATTTTACTCTTGTCTTTGTGAATAGAAGCAGCAATAAATTGTTCAGTAAATTTCTCTGAAGAAACATAGATGACTGATTTATCACGAAAATTTTTCTTCACTTGAATTCCAATTGCATTGACCAAATGGGTTTTCCCAAGACCTACTTTACTAAAAATAAACAAGGGATTAAAAGCCGTACCACCTGGTTTTTTAGCGACCTCTAACGAAACTGAACGAGCTAAAATATTGGACTTGCCCTCAGCAAAGTTTTCAAAGGTATAGTCTAAATTGAGATCCGGAGAAAAGTGTTCATTTTTTAACCCATCAATGACTAAACGGTTTCCATTTTTATAACCCTTAATTTGAAGAGATTTCCGCTGATTCGGTATATTATGTTCCCCTACAGCAGCTCTCTTAGGAGATTTTAGTCCTTTCTTTCCATCAGGATTAGAATCAATGATGTACATCAATTGTACCTTAGGACCAATTTCTTTGTTTAATGCAGAACGAATTAAATCTAAATAATTTGCCTCCAAGGTCTGGTATACAAAATGAGTTGGTACCCGTATTGTAAACTCTTTGTCGTTTAGCTCGACAGGAACAATCGGCTCAAACCAATTGTTGAATTCTTTTTCAGACTGTATATTGTCTCTGACGAAAGATTTGCAATTACTCCAAATCTGGTTTATCTCTTTTTTATCCATCAAGTATTTAAGGTACTTGAGAAATATAAATCTTCCGGGGTAAAATTGATGCGAAACACATTAAAATTATTGTTGATTATTTGAATTCGAATTTAGACATTTTAATCATATTGCAGTCATTTTTTAACGAAATATTTTGAAAATATCTATCAATTTATAATTCAATTAACTACCAAATAATTATGAAATTTTTAAGCAAAAAAATACAAGTCAGATACGCTGAAACAGACAAAATGGGCATAGTACATCATTCAAATTATCTGCTTTATTTCGAACAAGCACGTATAGAATTGCTTGATTATCTCGACACCCCATATATTGAAATGGAAAACAATGGGGTCATCTCTCCCGTAGTTGAGGTTTCCCTAAAATATCACAATCCATTGTCTTTTGGTGATACCTATCAAATTGAAATACAAACTGTTAAAAATCCAAGAGCTTCACTTGAGTTGACCTATAGAGTTAAAAATCAAAATGAAAAACTCGTGTGTACTGGTTATACCAAATTGGCTTTTATGTCTGCTGAGACAAAAAAAATCATCAGAGTTCCAGGTAATCTGGTATCCAAAATTCAATCAGAACGATAGAGGATTTTTAGTAAATCTCTTCCACTTTTTTCACTCTTGATTTGGCGGTAGTTAGAGCCTATTTTAGGGGCTAAAAGCCCTGTTTTTAGCATCGTTGGTGAGGTAAAAATTCTCGCCTCATCCCAACAAGAAAATTCAAGAAAATAACCAAGTGTCTTAGGTCCCCCTTCGACTATGATTGAGTGGATGTTTTCATGATATAATCGGGTCATCATTTCTTCTATTTCAATGGGTGACTCTTCAAATATGAGGTGCTGAACTTTAGATGAATTGTTGGTTTTTGATCTGGTGGTCAAAACAAAGGTTAGGGCTTTTTGGTCATAAATTTGGGCCGTTTTAGGGACTCTCAATTCCGGATCGATAACAATCCGTACTTCCTCTCTTGGTGGCTTTGGACAATGACGACAAGTGAGCGCCGGGTTGTCGTCAATTATTGTTTGGGCACCAACTAAGGTAGCATTTTCTTGATGCCTCCATTCATGAACCAATCTTCTACTAATTTGATCACTCAACCAAAATGGTGTTTTGGATGTTCTAAATTTTTTTTCTGGTGCCATAAATCCATCTTTCGACTGAGCCCACTTGAGAATGATATAGGGACGTTTTTTATTCATGAAGCAAAAAAATCTTTTATTGATTTTCGTGCACGCTTCTTTTTCTACCCCAGTGATCACATCAACGCCATGATTGTGAAGTCTTTGGATACCCTTTCCATTTACGATTGGATTTGGATCTGCTGTGCCAATAACTACTTTTTTGATGCCGCTGTTGAGGATTAAATCTGTACAACGAGGGGTTTTACCCAGATGATTGCACGGCTCTAAATTGACCACCAAAGTAGATTTGGAAAGTTTGGATTGATCCGCTACAGACTTAATAGCCAAGACCTCGGCATGAGGCTCTCCTGCCTTGTGGTGAAAACCATCTCCGATAATTTCACCTTCATACACAACTAGTGCTCCAACAAGTGGGTTAGGATAGGTGCTCCCAAGTCCCTTATTAGCTATAAAAAGGCATCTTTGCATCAATAAATCATAGGTATGAGTCCCCATGGCAATACATCAAATGAATCCCTAAAATATAAAAAGAGATTAACCAATATGGCTCTAATCACTTTATTGTGGATTAGAATTCGTTTAAAACGAAAGCTATATGTAGATGAACATCTACTCATGTTGACTTACCCCCTTTTTCCCTTTACGACCATGCATGATCCAAGGTATTTTAAAGGTTCGGTGTACCATCGCCCGATTCGACAAGGAACACTCTTTACTCCCAAAGTTGTTCCCTCTCAGAGGGTTTTGGAAGAAGGAACACGCTCCGATGTCCCTGATGTTATTGGCAGCATTGATATCCGCATTCATAGAAAATCCACAGCTTAAACATGTAAATTCCGATTGTGTTGTTCGGTTCTTTTTGTCCTTAGTTCCACACCGGCTACACATTTGTGAGGTATAATGAGGAGGAATTTTAATGACCAGCATTTTTTGTCCTAGATAAATTTCAAACCCTGTGACAGGGATCAATTTTATGCCATGCCGTTTTTAAAATCACTCTATTCAACCCCGATTTTTGCTTCACGTTTTTGCCCGGATTTCCCATCGTTCCCTTAGCTGATCTGGTCATATTCTTGGTTTTCAAACCCCGTGACGGGGATCTGATTTTCCAATACCGCTAAATCAGAATTAATGGATATCTTTTTGCATACTTTTCTTAGTGCATCATTTCTTTTGTTTTTTATCTTTTTGTGTTTCTTGGCTATAAGGATATTCGTTTTGTAGGCTTTATTACTACCATGTTGTTTTTTCGCTCTTCTTCTTTGAAGAACTTTCATCCTCTTTTCTTCCTTTTTGGTGTCAGCTAGAAAATGAATCTGTCCATTACTATCGGCTACTTGACCTACATTCCTATCTATACCTACGATATTCTCTATACCTATATGGCCTATTTGTTTTTCAACAGCATCTACTTCACACTGAATAGACAAATACCACTTATTCTCTTTATATTTATTTCGTCCTCTTCTATTCTCCGGATTACTTCTATCAGTAATTTCTTTGACGATACGCCCCTGTAAAAACCTGGGCTTACTATAACGGCAAATCTGTTTCTTATATCCTCTTATTTGAATAAAGAGTCCTCTTTTTAATAAAAGATAGCCATTGCCATTTTCGTTTTCCTTTATCTCTCTTTGGTATAAAGTGATCGGAAAACTCTGCTTTTGTCTTTTTGATTTGAATTTCGGTTTGCCTCTTTGTCCTTTTACATATTCCTTAAAAGCATCAGATTCCTTAAAAGCTACAGATAAATCCTTAAAAGTCAATTTGGTTTTAGCTGGCGAATAATCAGACAACCAAATGGCTTCATCCTTTTTATGCTGGGTATACCATTTCCCCAAATCTTGATAAGAATAATCGCATTTTCCGCTTTCTTGGTATTGTTTGAAAAGATGATTTAGTGCCTGATTATAGAGGTATCTATTGGCACCGGACATCTCGTTTAATAGTCGATAATCTCTTTTATCACCACTTAAACGACATCTCAAATTAACAATTGTTCTAACAGACATTATAGTACACGCCTTTTTAAAAATACTATTACTCTCTTCTAAAAGTCTCAACACAAAAATAGTTAAAAGAAATGACTTTTTTATTTATTTTCTAAAATATATAGTTATACCATTTAGTCACTATATTTGCTCAAAAAAGATTTGATATGTCATTCATATTCTGTAATGCATTTTATGAGTTCAGAATCCATCTGATCAACCATTTGATTTATACTATATTCATAGGACACAAATTAATTGATTAAATTTTCTATATGCCTAAAAAAATTGACATACAAGTACAATAGAGCGAGCATGAACTAAGGAAGCTCATGCCCAAGCAAAAGAACAGTAGCAATAAAAATCCAAGATGGATACATGAACAGAATCTATCAAATGAATTTAGGTGTGGAATTATGAAGCGAGAACCCCGTCTATTTTTGCTTCAATTCCGCCCATTCCACAACAAAGTGATTAGAGCCACCAATATTAATTTTTCAGAAAAAAGTTTAAACAATCGTTTCCATGCTCCATGAAGTTAATCGAAGCACATAGTTGGTTTAAAATCGAACTCAAGGGTATATATACCCCAAGAGAAATTGATTATTATTTTAAGAACATCATGAGTCATTTGGCCTATATTGATCGTATTTGTTTGGCTCTTGAACCTGATAGAGAATTAAATTATTATCAAAGCCATATATTTAAACATACAGCTAAACAATTAAAAGAGTATATGCCTTTCCAATATGTATTGGGAGTGTGTGATTTTATGGATAGAACTTTTTTAGTAAATCAAAATGTATTAATTCCTAGACCAGAGACTCAAGATCTGATTCAATGGATTTATACAGACTATCATTCTCATAAAGGCCTAAGGATTATCGACATAGGTACCGGTTGTGGATGTATTGCAATCTCTTTGGCTTTGAATGATTCAACTTGGACTATACAGGCTTGTGATAAATTCCAAAAGGTACTTGATAATGCATCTATCAATGCCCAAGTATTTGGAGCTGAAGTCGATTTTTTTTTACTAGATATAATAAAATCTTATAAATTCAAGGTTCAAACGCCATTAGATATCATAGTTTCAAATCCTCCCTATATACCTGATAATCAGCAGAAGGACATACTCCCTAATGTTTTGAATTGGGAACCTCACTCGTCCTTATTTGTTCCAAAAGACCATCCTTTGATTTTTATTAAAAAAATTGCAGTCTTTGGTAATATCAATTTAAAACCCTATGGAAGTCTTTATTTTGAAATAAACCCTGATTTTCGGGATCAAATTGAGCAATTACTCGTTGATTTGGGGTATATTGATGTAGTCTTTAAGAAGGATAGGCATGGCCGTGTTCGAATGGCTAAAGCAATCAATCATAAACAGCATTAGTGTCCAGAGAATCTCCAAATCAATCAAAGGTGAGAATTGAAGAGCTCCGGAAGCAACTCCACGAGCACAATCATAGATACTACAATTTAAACCAACCCAAAATTTCTAACTTTCAGTTCGATCTATTGATGCTCGAGCTTGAAGATTTAGAGAATTCTCATCCAGAGTTTTATGATCCCAATTCACCAACACAAAGGGTAGGGGGAGACATAACAGAAAATTTTGAATCAGCTCAACATGGATTCCAGATGTTTTCGTTACAGAATATTTATTCTAAACAAGAGTTGATGCAATGGAAGGATAGGCTGGTTAAAATTCTTGGAAATGAAGAAATTCGCTTTGTTTGTGAGCTTAAATTTGATGGAGTATCAATCAATTTGCAATATACAGAAGGCCGTCTCACCAAAGCAATAACCAGAGGTGATGGACAAAAAGGGGATGTGGTAACAGTCAATGTTCGGACTATTCCGACCATTCCACTCATCTTAAGAAATGATTTTCCGAAAAAATTTGAAATACGAGGAGAAATAATACTAACAAAGAAACAGTTCAAGAGTATAAATACAGAGAGAAAGAAACAGGGCAAGGAGCTGTATAAGAATCCCCGAAACACGGCAGCTGGGACACTGAAATTGCAAGATAGTGCTGAAGTTGCTAAGCGAAAATTAGACTGTTTTTTCTTTTCAGTAGTAGAAGAAACACCTAGTTTTAAGACTCATTTCCAGATGCTAGAAAAGGCCAAAGAATGGGGATTTCAAGTTTTCAAAGGAATCAAACAGAAAGAATCCCATGAAGGCATATTAGAGTTTATAGATGAATGGGAAATTAAAAAAAAAGATTTACCCTTTGAAATTGATGGAGTAGTTATCAAAGTAGATTCTTTGGCCCAACAGGAGAAGCTTGGTGTGACCTCTAAGTTTCCACGCTGGGCTGTAGCTTATAAATATCCATCAGAAAATAGCTTGACTCGTCTCAAGTCAATTACTTATCAGGTGGGGAAAACCGGTGCTATTACACCAGTGGCAGAATTGCAACCAGTGGTGCTGTCTGGAACCCTTGTCAAACGTGCAACTTTACATAATGCCGATCAGATTCGAAAATTTGGACTTAGGATAGGAGACTGGGTTTATGTTGAAAAGGGAGGCGAAATAATTCCAAAGATCACCGGCGTAGACCAAGAAAACAGAGCTCCTGAAGATAAGTTAGTAGTATTTCCCGAAAAATGCCCGCAGTGTAATTCACCCTTGAAAAGAGAAGAGGGCCAGGCTTTGTATTATTGTTTGAATTCTCAATCATGTACTCCGCAAATAACTGGTAAAATTCAACATTATGTTTCTCGAAATGCAATGGATATTGAGGGTATTGGAGATAAGAAGGTAAACATGCTGTTTAAAGAAGGACTGATAAAGGATATAGCAGATCTTTATTTGTTGCGAGTGGAGGAGCTGATCAATTTGCCTTTAATTCAGAAAAAATCTGCTCTTAAGATGGTTCGGGGGATAGAAAATTCCAAAAAACAGCCCTTGTGGCGGTTCCTTTTTGGTCTTGGAATTCGCCATGTAGGGGAGACTGCTTCAAAGAGACTGGCAAAGCATTTTCAATCTCTTGATGAATTTATTTCAGCCCCGTATGAAACCTTGACTGAAATAGAGGATATCGGGGAAATAATGGCCCAAAGTATTATTGACTATTTCAAAGACTCAAACAACATTGATCTGGTTGATCGGTTGTCCAAAATAGGTGTTCCTAGTACAGCCGAGGGAGAATTTACTAAGCTGAAGCTACCACAGATACTAAAGGGTAAGAAAGTAGTCGTTTCAGGTGTTTTTATGAACCGTTCACGTCAAGATATGAAACAGTTGGTTGAGGAATTGGGTGGGAATATAGTCAGTTCGGTATCTGGAAAGACAGATATTCTACTGATTGGGGAATCTCCTGGTGCCTCAAAGCTACAAAAGGCAAAATCCTTGAACATTGAAGTATTACCCTTTTCAGATTTAGGACAAAAAATTCAATTAGAATCTAACAAATGACTTGATTATACCCCAATAGTAAATTTCCTGAGTTGAGTATAAAAAATCCTAAGAGTTTGTCTAAGACTACTAATTTTGTGCCCCCTATTGATGGAACATAAAACACAAACTAAATGAGTTTAGAGGGACTGGGGGTTGCTATGGTAACTCCTTTTAATGATAAAAAAGAAGTAGATCATCAAGCCATTGAACGTTTGGTGGAATATCAAATAGAAAACCAAACCGATTTTTTGGTATTGATGGGTACTACAGGGGAGTATCCAACTTTGACAAAGACTGAAATCAAGGAAATTGTTTCAAGAGTAAAAACCGTTAACCGACAGAGGGTTCCTTTGGTTATTGGTGCCGCGGGAAACAATACCAATGATGTGATTCATCGGTTGAGGAATTTAGATATTGAGGGAATTTCAGCCTTAATGCTGACTTCACCTCATTATAACAAACCAACCCAAGAGGGAATCTATCAGCATTACAAAAAGATCTCTGAAGCAGTAACACTTCCTTTGATAGTGTATAATGTTCCTAGTAGAACAGGTGTCAATATCCAACCGGAAACCTTTTTTCGTCTTTGTCATGATTGCAAGAATATCAGGATGATAAAGGAAGCTGCGGGTGATTACATCCAAGCACAGGAATTGATTTATCGGGCCCCCGAGGAAGTTAAAATCTTATCAGGAGATGATCATATCGCTCTTGCCATGATTTTTGCAGGTGCTGTGGGTTCAATTTCTGTGTTAGGAAATGCTTTTCCACAACAACTTAGCAACATGATTCGTTATGCCCGAAATGGTCAATTTTCTGATGCAAACAAAATTCAAAGCCAATTGTTAAATCTAATGACGCTTATTTTTAAAGAGGGAAATCCCACTTCAGTTAAGGCGTTGTTGGAACTTCTACGTTTATGTAGTAAAGAGGTTCGACTGCCTTTGGTTCATGCTAGTCCATCTCTTGTTGACTCATTTAGATCAGAACTTGAATCGTTAGATTCATTAGATTAGGCTTCTTTATTTGTAATTGAGTTCTTATTCACCCCTCAGTCAAAAATTCAGCATGATCTATATTTTTTGAAAGAATCAAATAATCTTCTTCCCTCAAATTTGATTCCCTGGAAAATTTATCGAAATCTAATTGCTTTGAGTTCAATTAAATCTGGAATCCAACTTTATGATTAATTATTATAGGGTTATAATCCGGTTGCACATATTTTGATTGAAAAAAGGTTACATTTACAAGGTATTTAATTACGAGTTAGGTTTTCCATTATATTATTCATTGCCCTATTGTTGGAAAAACTTGAGTAGAAGCCTGAAAGAACAAACGTTAAACCAATGAGCAATTAGTATAGAGTAGGCTCAAAAGTGCTTATGTTAAGGGAATATCTGCAGAAAAAGCAATGGAGTAAATATCCAAACTGTACGTGAAGTAGTAGCATAGGCCTAATAGGTATAATTAAATTCTGAATAGGATCAATAAAATGGAAAGCACACTTGGAATTGCTTTTAGGATTAATATTGAAGCATTACAAGGCTCAAACTTTGAGAATTTTATTGACCAAATGTTCCAATTAAAATATGGTGCTGATGATTATGTTCCTACTCGCAGGGCACGTGATAAGGGAAATGATGGGACAGTTTTATCTGAAAAAAAGTATTGGCTTGTTATGCTCCAAAACAATACAATAAAGCTGCTTTTAAACTTAAGGTTTTAGGAAATAAAACCAAAAAAGGAGATTTTACTAAATATGTCAATAATTGGAAAAATAAATTCCCTAATTGGGAAATGATTGTGAATCATGAAATTTCTGCAGACTAGTTTAGCTTGGTTGAAGGACTGGATGGAAATACTTCTATTAAAGGGATAAAGGATATTATTTATATCATTGAAAACGAATTAAATAGTAATAAAAGGAGAAAATTAGCAGACTTTTTGAACATTAGCCAGCACTTTATCCAAGATTATGTCTCACAGATTATTAAGGATTTAATGGAGCATTCTAACAAGGGCGATGCTATTCCATTTGATACATCAACTTTAAAAAGTCCAAAAGAAATAATCCAATTAAACTTTAATCGGGAAGATTGGGATGGAGTAAATTCTCAGATGGTAGATGTTATGAAGGATTTCGCAATAATTTTAGAAATCATATCAGGTTATGAAGACTACGAGAAAGATATGTTAAAACATAGAATAATTGATGACTATAATAAACTTGGAGGAGATTTTAAAACTCGATTAAATAGTTCGACTGATCAGTATACAAAGCAATATGCTAACCTTAAAGATGATGAGTATAGATTGAGTGTTAAAACTATTTTACTCTATATGTTTGAACAATGTTTAATAGACGAGAAAACAACTGAAGCATGATATTACCACATCCAGAAAGTAATTTGAAAACTAACATAATGGTTCTTGGTGCTGAAATTATAGGAATCATGAGCAAAAATCCCCTTAAGGGAAAATATGTTTTAGTTGAAGATGTGATGAATAAATTTTTAAAAAATGATAAGAACAGAACACCTGACCTCTTTATGTATGCAGTCACTTTATTGCACACCATAGGCAGTCTTAAACAGAAAGACTATAAAATAAAATTGAGGAACAATAACTCTAAAAGAGATCTAATAAATTTATTATATCCCTAATGTTGATAGGACTACATTCAGATACCGAACTAATAGATGCTGTTTCTTTTCGTAAGGGGATTAATATTATTAGAGGTAAATACTCTGAGGATAAGGAAGCAAGGGGAATAAATGGTATAGGTAAATCATCATTAGTCCGTCTGATTAATTTTTGTCTCCTAAGTCGAAAGGCTGAAAAATTATTCTCGAAAAAGAAATATGATTTTTTAAGAAAACAAAAACATAGTGTAACATTAGAATTTGAAATTCAGCCAAAGAAGTATTTTTTAAAGAGAACCTTCTCTAATCCTCATACGATCTACTTAGGTAATCATTTCAATAAGTTGGAAGAATACGAAAAATCGGAAATGCCCAAAATTCTTGAAAGTATATTTTTCCCAACCGAAAACGCAAAAGTATTTTTTGAGGGAAATAGATATCGTACCATTATGGAGTTCTTTATAAAAGATGATTTACAGAACCAGCAAAGAATTGACCCTCTAAATTTTGTCTCTTACAATGCCAAGGCTATAGATAAGGCACTCTATAATTTTTACCTACTAAATCTACCAACTAAGAATATAGTACACTTCAATGATGTATTGAACGACTATAAAAAAAAGAGTGTAACGGTTAAGGGACTTACAGATAAAGTAAAGGAAGATACCGGGAAAGAACTAACAGAGCTTCGTACAGAAATGTTGAAAATAGAGAAACGAATTTTCGAAATTGATAGAAGCCTCAAAGAGTATAATTTTCTCGAAAACCATAAGGATATTGAAGTAGAACTCACAACGGTGATTAGTCTGATAAACGAAAAATCCACATTATACAACGCAACCAATAGAAAATTAAATAAACTAAAATCTTCTTATTCGTATGTTCCAAGTATTGACACCAATAGAATACAGAAACTATATAATGAGACGGTATCAACATTTGGGGACCATGTAAAGAAGAAATTAGATGAAGTAATAAAGTTCAAAGAGCAGCTTTTAGCCAATAGGAAAAAGTATCTCCTAAACGAAGAAAAGAAACTTACAGAAATTATTCAAACAGCACTTAATGATCTCGAAAGTTTAGAAAAGAAACGTAGTCAGCTATATTCTTTTCTCAAAGAAAAAGGAGCTCTAGATCAAATTGAAACTACCTATGAAAATTTAATTCAAAAGAGAATCTTCTTAGAGACAAATAATGCTATAATCAGAGAAATTGACGATGTTAAGACTAAAATGGCGGGCACTGATATTAAAATTTCTGAGTTAAGAAATGATATTGTAGATGAAGTTAATGAGGATAAAGAAAGATTAAATGTGTTAAGACTATTGTTCCAAGAGGTATTGGAAAATGCGGTTTATCTTGATGAAGAATTGGACAAATCATATTTTGATGTTAGGATTAATCTATCAAAAAATAGAAGTCAACTCCCTTTTTCAATAAAAATAGAACTTCCAAAGGCAGACGCATTGGGGCAAGAAAGGCTGAAAATAGTTTCATATGATTTAATGGTTTTTCTTAATAGTAGAATAGAAAAGAGAAATTTACCTGACTTTTTAATTCATGACGGCGTATTTCACGCAATCTCTAAAAAAACAATATATGGCGTATTAAAGTATATGTTTTACAAGGCAAGTGAACTACAGAATTTTCAATACATTATTACTTTTAATGAAGACGAAATTGAGTTTACTCAAGAGGTGGGTAATGGAGATGAAAAGTTAGCGTTTAATATTTCTGATTTTGTAGTTGCTGAGTTCACAGACACAGAAAACGAAACACTATTTAAGCGTTTTTTCTAAACCTGACTTTCGGTTCAAAATAGGTCCAGAACCCTTATCGGGCTTCAAAAAGTGCTAATTCAAATTGATAAGTTACCAGAAACATCTTTTTTTGATCAATACCAATTGGGTATAGTACCCTCTGTCGAATCAGGGGCTCTTGAGACATCACATGAATCACTCGGTCGGGATTTCCAGGCTGTCTTTTCTTATTTAACGTCAAAATTCCCAGATTTTGCATCAGGGTTTCGGCACACTGTGAGATGAGTTTAATCTTAGCTAAACGTCATAGAAAAATAAGAAATACTGATTTAATACCATTTAAACACTAAATTTTTTCATATAGGATTTGGTGTATAATTCATATCCTGTAATGGATTTTATGAGTTCAGACTTCAGTTCAGTTATCATCTCGGTTATTTTTTCTTTAGAGATTCCATATCTTCAAAGAATTTCATAGCCACTCTTTCTTTCATCCATTGCCATACCTTTTCAATAGGATTAAGCTCTGGGGTATAAGCAGGAATTCTTATGAGCCCAATGTTTTCCGGAATGGTCATATTCTTAGAAGCATGAAAGCCCGCATTGGCTAAAAGTTAATGATTTTATTTAGATGGAACGCCTGGCGCTATGCGGTTGTCCATAATCATGATTTTAAGTTCTTTCGGATTTTGTTTGCTAACGCTCTGAGAGGGAATGAGAATCATACAGAAAACCCTCGAAAAGATCATTAGGCACTGATGATGTTTCCCAATAGAAGCTCTTTCCAGTCTAGGTAAAAAGCAACCCCATAACCAGAGCCATGGGTAACTATGCTGATATTTAGCAACTAGATGGACACCCTTGCAACCAACACCCGCTTTTGTTTGGTCATTAATCCAAAACGAGATTCATCTTGAAAATAAAGATTGAATGAATCAAACTTATCCTCATCTGCGCGGCTTTTAATTTCAAGCAGTTTATCCGGAAGTTATTCTTTATAAATGCTTTATGGCTAAACAACTTAGGCACTAAATATTCAATGAGTAACTTTAATGTCTAAAGGGTATAATATCATCATAGGGGATCATGATTGGACAGAACTGAAAGATAGTCCGAAGTTGGTCGAATACAGAATAGGTAACCAGCGATTGATTTTAAGGTATTGTCCTGATTATTCTGCACGGATGAAATACAAAAGAGAGCAGCAGGTAGAAAAGGCCAAAGAGAGAATAGAAAAGAATACTATCACTATCGGTGGTAGGGGAGGTAGATATATCAAAATGGACAACAAAGATGCCCAGATAGATAAGGAAGCTATCTCAAGGGACGAGAAGTTTAATGGTCTTCATGGGGTATGGACTTCATTAAAGTTTGCTTCAAAAGAAGAGATTTATCAGCGTTATAGTGAACTATGGGAGATAGAAGAGAGTTTTCGGGTGATGAAGACTGATCTGGGAACACGTCCGGCTTTTCATTGGAATCCTAATCCATGCTCATTTTTGTATCTGCTTTGTGACCTTTGCATTGGTTCAGTTAGCCCATTACTGCTATTATCAAAAAAGTAAGAGAATTGCACCTATTAGGGGGGGGGCTAAACGCAAGTTTGTCAAAAGGGCATTTTTTTTATTTCGTAAAAAATTTTTTTAGTCATTTTATTGGATAATTTACAACTATCAATTCTTTCTATTGTCACATTTATATTCATGAAGAAATTTAAATACCCTATATATAATTTCGTTTTGAAATCTCCGTTGTAGTGGATATATTTTTAGATTTAGGGTTTTTATTATCTTAGCCTACGCAAAATTTTACTTTATGCCTATACAAACAAAAATCAATACCCCCAAAATCAAAACAAAATAAGGCTACCTTATCCTTTTGTAGAAAGGATATCTTGACCAAATAATTTTCCCTGATGAACCGATCAAAACGGTTCAACCAAGAGGGCTATGTTGTAGTGGATAGATTTATAAGTGGTTGATTATCAATACTAGAATGTCGATTTTGACAAACTTGCGTAAAAAAGGGGAAGGTCTGATTCAGCACTTAAAATCGGGCGAAACACAAAAAAAGAGGCGAATTAGTCCAAAAAAGTCAAATTCTTTTGTTGAATAAAGGGCTAAAAACAACTTTTGGGCAAAAAATAGGTGGATTTTCTCCCCAATGATAAACTTCCGCCAAGAAGTGTTGAAATGCGATGCGATTTAATAAAAATGCAATATATTTATATACATTAGCATAAATTCAAGTCTGATAAATTTCCACTATGTAAAGCCCTTTTTTCTTATCAAATAAGACAATCTCTTTGGGGTATTAGTGTTGTGATAGATGACAATATTAGTCGGTAACGTAACCTGAGGATAGACATTTCATGATTTTTTAAAATCCTGCACCAATATATTCCGTAATTTCAATCAAAAAATCAGCCTAAACCAAGCTCTACAGATTTTTTGAGCAGAAGGTCTTCAATCAATTTTGGTCAATAATTTTTTTGTGAACAGAAGTATTCGGTATATGGCAATACATCATAAGAGAACTGCTTTGTTATAATTTTTTAATAGATAATTGGGTAATTGGTTAATTGCATGAAGCAGGGAATGGTGGTTTGGTGAATGTTAGAAAATCATTAGCAAAAAACTGACAATTGAGTACAGATAGAACTCTCCAAGAGCTAATATCTTGTGTGAAACCTTGGGCATCCCAAAACATGGCGTACATAGTTTGTACGTTAATAACATTCCATCCGCTAATGCCTGGTTCATTATCGTTATTGAACGAAAGAGCAAATCGAAACATATGGGACATATCAGTCACTCGTCTGACGTTCCATGAGCTAAGGTCTTGATTGAAGCCGGTTGCATCATAAAACATCGCCCTCATATTGGTCACATTACTGACATCCCACTCACCGATATTTCCATTAAAACTTAAAGCCTTTTGAAACATACTCCTCATATTGGTCACATTACTGACATCCCATGAACCAATGCCTTCATAAGTTTGATCATTTTGCTCCCATCGACCTGGGAAGTTGTTAGCTTCATAAAACATCCATGCCATATTTCTTACATTACTGACATCCCATCCACTGATATCTTTATTAAAATAACCAGCTTCTGCGAACATATACTGCATATTGGTCACATTACTGACATCCCATTCCCCCATATTTTCACCTCCGGTGAAGGTGTAAGCTTTATAAAACATACCCTCCATATTGGTCACATTACTGACATTCCAATCATCTATGAAATCATGGTAAGCAGCGGCATTATTAAACATATATTCCATATAAACCACACTACTGACCTCCCATCTCCCGAGACCTCCTCCGAATTTAGTAGCCCCTTGAAACATAAAAGACATATCTTCCACCTTACTGACATTCCAATCATCCATCACTGGATATACAAGGGCAGTAGCATCCTTAAACATGGCGCGCATGTTAGTCACATTACTGACATCCCAAAACTCAAGTTCTTGATTAAATGCAATTGCGCCGTTGAACATATTGTCCATATATTTTACATTACTGACATCCCAAGAACCAATATTTTGATCAAACATGGTAGCACCTGAAAACATATGGCTCATAACGGCAACATTACTGACATCCCATTTACTGATATCGTCATTAAATGTTGTGTTATCTCTAAACAATCTCCACATAGAATTAACAAATGTGGTATTTACGTATTGAAGGTTGCTACCACGTCTTACTTCACTATTTAGTATTGCAGTATCAGCAATAAGATACTTTTGAGATGATTGATCGCTGGGATCAATTAGTACACGCTGACCAATTAATGACCGAGCACAATCCCTTGCTTTGATGATTCCATCTTCTTCGTATAACGGGTCCGTCCCAGAAGGGCAAGCAGCGGTAGGCTGCGTAGTAGTTGGTTGATTCGTAGTAGTGGTGGTAGGTTGATTCGTTGTCGGTTGATTTGTTGGAGTTGTAGTAGTAGGTTGGGTATTAGTAGTCTGCGTATCGGTAGGTTGATTCGTTGTCGGATCATCGTCCTGATCATCTCCACCTCCAGATGATTCTACCTCTGTAAACAAAGCCTCTAATGAACAATCACCCCCTACGTCAAAACGCACTTGCTCATTAGTCAAATCTATATCATCAGGACAACCAGAACCCGATGCACGCCACCGATCAAATTCGTAACCATCATCCGGCTCAGCGGTAATGCGAACTTCCTGACCAAAACCTCTTTCCTCTTCATCACTATCCACACTACCCCCAGTACCACCTTCAGCAGTAATGCTGTATAATACCTCGGTAAACACCGCCTTGATTGCACAATCTTTAGTCGCTATGAAAGAAATAGTTCTCTTCTCTACATCAATGTCCGGAGAATCCTCTTCACCACAACTGAATACCCATTCTTGAAAGGCATAATGCTCATTGGCTCTGGCTGTAACCTCCACCTCATCTCCATAAACAAGATTCTCCGATGGTGTAATCATTATCTGTCCATTCTCGTTTTCTTCTATCGTAATCGTGCGAGGTGCCTTGGAAAACAAGACAGACAATCCACAATTACCCTCAATAGAAAATTCCAATTCAGGATCAGAAGCATCAGCTATGACTGGACAATCCGTATCCTCTATTGTTTCCCATCGATCAAATACATAACCCTCATCAGGGGTTGCTGTCAAGGAAATGGTCTGACCATGTTCCTTGGTTAAAGAATCATCACCTCCTAATGACTGACCTTCTGCATCACTTACTGACCCTCCATCTGATAAGGAAGCACTGATGGTATATTGTGCTTTTTCAAACACCGCCTCCAACCGACAATTCCCTTCAACCACGAACTCAGCCACAGGATCTGTATCACTAGCAAGTGTGGGACAATTTGCAGACGATGTCCTTCCTTCAGTTGTCCAGACACTAAATTGATACCCTTCTTCAGCAGTTGCTGTCAAAGTGATGGTCTCTCCATAGACGACATTGATGCCTGTCTCAGAATCTTCATTGGTAACGCTGCCTCCCTCAGAAGATATCGCTATGATGGTATAGCTAACCTTTTCAAATTCCGCTTCTATCGTACAATCTTCCAATACCGTAATCGATAGGCTTGATTCGTCATCGTTTAAATCACCACAATCTCCAGACCAGCCCTTGAAGGCATAATGTTCATCAGCGGTTGCTGTAACCGAGACCTCATCACCATAAACTACACCCTCTGATGGGCTAATGGTTATCTGTCCATTTTCGTTTTCTGTTGCGGATATCATACGAGGAGCCTTTTCAAACACCGCCTCCAATCGACAATCCCCTTCAACCACGAACTCCGCTTCAACATCTGTAGCATCTTCAAGGGCAGGACAATCATCACTTCTCCATTCACTAAACTGATAGCCCTTGTCAGGGGTTGCTGTCAAAGTAGATGTCTCTCCATAGACTATGGATAATTCCTCATCAACCTGCTGTCCGTCTCGAAACACACTACCTCCCTCAGAGGATATCGCCGTGATGGTATAGTTAACTTTTTCAAAAACCGCTCCCAGTGTACAATCCGATACCAGAGTAATCACTATGCTTGATTCATCGTTATTTAATTCTCCACAGCTTCCAGACCAACTCTTGAAGGTATAATGCTCATTGGCTGTAGCAGTAACGACTACTTCATCCCCATGATCAACAGTCTCGGATGGGGTGATGCCTATTTCCCCATTCTCGTTCTCTTCTATCGTAATCGTTCGGGGTGCCTTGGAAAAGACCGCTTCCAAACTACAATTACCAGCTACAGTGAAGGTCACTTTGTTGTTGACGGCTATAAGGTCAGGACATTCGCTACCCTCGGCCGGTGTCCATCCGCTTAACTGATAGCCTTCTTCAGGTTCTGCTGTAAAAGAGGCTATCTGTCCATATTCTCTTGATAATTCCCCCTCACTGACACTACCTCCATCGGTTGAACCGGCGGTGATGCTATACTTGATCTTTTCAAACTCAGCTCCAATCTGACAATTCTTGGAAGCGGTGATGGTGATTTCTGAATTGTCTGAACCAAAACTACCACAATCGCCTGTCCATTGCTTCAACTGATAGTGCTCTTGGGCTGTGGCAGTAACGGTCGCCGACTGACCACCATCTACACTTTGACTAGAGGTTACCGAACCGCCAACACCAGTAGATGTGGCGATGGTAAACTTAGTCACTACCGGCTGAATAGGTGCTGTGGGCGTATCTTCATTATTACAAGAAAATAAGACGATGAGGGTTGCCATGGAAATAAACAATGGATTTTGAAAAATTCTGAATTTCATAGGATGGTGTATTTTATCTCTTGGTTATTTGTTTGATGAGCAATTATTTGAATGGGATGTACCCCCTCAAAACGAATAGGTAAAAAGTCCTGAGTTGTATTTACCTGCAAAATCTTTTGTTCGGTTTTGGGAATACGGGGAAATAGGGTTGCTAGTCTTTCCTGGTAGAAAGGACAAAGCGAGTATGAAGCATACCCGAAGCGAGTAAGCTCCTTAAAAAAGTAGTTTAGATAAAGTTTGGGACGAGCTACCCGCTCCCTATTCCAAAATATAAATGGGGGGGGGTGATTTCATTAGGGAGTAATTGGCTGAACGTCAATCTATAGCAAGACAATAGCCGTATCAGAGCAGATAGCGTATTTTTCAACAGAGTAATCATATATACCTCAGCTACATCAAGGATAAAGATAACAAATATTTAATTTGAGGTCATCATTTTCGCTATACCAGATTTTTTTGGTCGTACATTTTATTGATATGGAAGTTCTTTGACGTAGATACATTAAAAATAAGCTCTAATTACTTTGTTGTAGAAACATTGAAAAGAAAATAAAAAGTTCTATTATAGTTGATTACAAAATAAACAAAAGGTCATTCTTGTTGATTATTTTCCTAATAAGATTTATTGAGATTTGCCTATATTTTCGTATCTTTGATGCTTATAAATACACCCTATTATGAATATTTTTAAAGGTCAAAATCTCTTAGAGTTTACTGCACGCTTCCAAACGGACTTAGATTGCAAGAAATACCTCTCTGAGATCAAATGGAAAAAAGGCTTCAAATGTGTCAAATGTGGACACAAAGCTTGTCAGGTACGCAAGGATTTTTCCCGGACGTGCAACATCTGTAGTCATACCGAGTCAGCTACAGCCAATACCTTGTTCCACAAGGTGAAGTTCGGTGTACGCAAGGCTTTTTTCATCTGCTTTGAGATGTCTACCACCACCAAGAGTCTTTCTGCACGATACACAGCTGTTCGCTATAAAGTGACTCAAAATACTGCCCGTCTTTTCATGCACAAAGTCAGAGAGGCTATGGAATCTAGTGGCAAGTACCCTATGGATGGTATAGTACACGTGGACGAGTTCGTTCTGGGTGGAGTGGAACAAGGAAAAATAGGGCGTAGCTATGATACCAAGAAAAAGAAAGCGGTAACAGCGGTACAGCTAACCAAGGAGGGGAAGGTTAGGCGTATGTATGCCATGGGCATAGAAGATTTCTTGGTATGCTCCCTTGAGTCCATCTTTGTCAACTATATCAGTAAGTCTGCCCAGATAACCACTGACAAGTGGAAAGGATATAAACCAATAGCCAAGGTTTATAACATTACGCAGATGGAGAGCAACAAGGGAAGGGACTCAACTTTAAGGCTCTTCATACGATGATACACCAGATAAAGTCTTGGATACGTACCACTTATTCCTGGGTAAGCGACTTTCATCTGGATAGATACTTCAATGAGTTCTGCTTCAGAATAAATCGTTCACAGAATAAAGAAACGACATTCAACAATCTGATTACAAAAATGGTGGACAAGGATAAAATCTATCAAAAAAATCTGATATAGCGAAAATGATGATCTCAATAATTAAATTTTCAGAAAAAATTTTGACTTTAACCAAATGCAAAGTTGATGTTTTTTATCTAATGTTATTTAGACATTGAAGTTACTCATAGAAAATTTAATGTCTAAATGGTATAAATCACTTTTTCCTGTTTTAGCAAAAGAAGCACCTTAACTTTAACTTTATTGCTCATGTTCTTTTGCTTGAGCATGAGCTTCCTCAGTTCACGCTCGCTTCTTGTATTTGTATGTCAATTTTACTAGCTATGTAGAAAATGTATAAATCAAATGATTGATCAGCAGGATTCTGAACTCATAAAATCCATTGCAGGACATAAATTATACATCAAATCTTTTTGAGAAAATATAGTATTGAATAATATAACTGGATGGAGAGAAATCATAAGGAATACCCCTACAAACGGAAAATATACGACGGTTTCAATCAGCGGTTTTTGCTCAATTCAGTTCTCAAGGATTTTAATTTGAAATACCTCTGCTTAGTCAGTTCTAACCGATCCCGGACCTTTGAGGATTTTTGTTCAACTTCCCTTACTAAGGGATTATCTGAACTAGAAGTATCAAAAAACTGAAGATTGTTCTCTAATTGAGTGATTTCTTTTTCAAGAGAAGCTATGTCGGATTTAAATTGAACCAAATTCTTTTCAATACTCAAGAAATCGTTCCTGATTATCTCAATCAGACATTCAAATGAAATACTGGCTCTATCCTTCTTGCTCCCTTTATGGAGTTTGAGCTTTTCATTAATCTCTTTATGAAAACTAGTGTTTAATTTATGGTCAATATCCGGATGAATTGAACCAAAACCACTCCACAGCTCAAAATGAGGGTTTAATTGATCCCAAATATCTTGATCATTCAACTCAAAAGAATTAGAAAAGTCAGATACAAAACGCTCTTTGGCTTTAACAATTGTTTCCTGATGAGGAGTTAGTTTTTCATAGCCCAGACGATGACGATCAAAAAATAACTGAGTAAGCTCATTGAATTCATTCCATAATTTACGCTCTTCTTTTTTAGAAGTAAAACCTAGTTTTTTCCATTCTGGACGTAATTCTTTTACCCTATTAATATGATTTTTCCAGTCATCAGCATCAATGATTTTTTTAATCTCATCAATGATCTGATTTTTGGCAATAAGAATTTCTTTCCGTTGTTTGAAAACATCCTTGAAAAAAGCATTTTTTTTCCGAGTGATATCCCAATATAGATGATAAAATTTAGCGCTTAAAAATTTCCCCGATTTGTAACTAACTGGATTAGCAGCCCGAAACTTTTTGTCTAATTCTCTGAGCTCTTCAGCACACTTATGCCATTGTTCATGGGAGCCAGGAAGATCTTCAAAAATGGCTTGTAGCCTATCAATGGCTTCTTTTTTTATTTCCAGATTGCTCAAATATGCCTCAGATATTTTCTTGTCCAATTCTTTTCTTATGGCTCTAAAGCGATTCCAAACATCGTCTTTGAGTCGATTACTCAATCGAATAGATTTAACTCTCAAGAGATTTTTAAAGGTTTCCAATTCAACTTTGGCTTTAGAAAAACTCAATGAATCAATCCTATTTTTGGCCTCAGCTAATAAGCCGATTATTTTATCATACTCCTCCTTATCAGTTTCTTCTTTCTGGAGCTTGTGGAGGTCCATAAGTTGATAAAATAAGTCAAGATTGTGATTGTAATCGCGCCAAAGCTGTTCACTTTTGCTTCTCGGAACATGACCGATTTTATGCCAACTTTCCTTAATCCGACCGATCTCTTCGTATTTCTTTTTGATAGATAAATCTTGATTTCTGAGAAGTTTAATCTGATCTAAAATCTCTTCCTTCTGAACCAGATTAGATTGCAACTCTTTTTCTAAATCTTGATAGTACTCACGCTTTTTCTTTCGGTATTCCCTATATAACTGGTCAAATTGTTTTTTATAATCCGGTCGATAGAAAAAATCGATTTGATTTCCACCCTGATCAAGGAATTTATTTTTTCTGGATTCAACATCTTCATGATACTTTGCTTCAAATATCTTCTTGACCTCTGCGATTGAATTTTTGTTTTTATTCCAATCAGAATCTTTAATCAAACTGTCGAATTGGACTATCAATTCTTCTATCGAAAGAGATTCCAAATCAATTTCAGGTTTGGGCAGATCAATAGATTTTTTTGGTTTTTTATGAACGCCAGAAGTTTTAACAGAACTATTACTAATAGCAACATCTTTAGAGTTGATGTTCTCACGATTTTCCTCTGGATTTAAATTAGAAGAGTTTAGTTGCTCTTCCTCACTATTGTTCTGATGATCATGGTCAACAACTGAATCAGCAGAGGAACTTTTATCTTCTGTTAATTCGGAATCAATCGCTTTATCTAATGAAGGAAGTGCTTCTGTATTTTTGTCTGACGAGATATTCTTTTGGCTTGTCGTTGAATCGTTGGACAGAAGTTCTTTAAACTCCAATGAAGGATTTTTTAGGACTTCAGTCTCTAATCTGTCATTTGTAATCGGTGCCTGCCCAGAGCCTGATAACTCTTTATCTGCATTCTTAATTTCTGATGAAGAAACATCTTCCTTTGAAAGAGAATCATCCGGCTTGTCAAACCGAAGGTTTTGGTCAGAAATTTTTGAAGAGGTTTCTTCATGCTCCGGATTGGAAGAATCAACCCCAAAAGCGATCGAATCTGTAGCACTCTGTTCCACCTCCCTTTGATGTAGTTTATTGTCCATAATTAAAAATTAAACAGATTGGAAACATTTGGTACGATTCCCTCAAGTTGGTTTCCTCGCCAATATAACAAACCAAATACACTTTGATCAAAATCGACTTTTCGATTAATACCTATATGTCGGGATCTAATAAATGCTCGTAAACAAAGAGGCTTTCTTTGGGCCCGATTAATACCGTTTACCAAAGAACGTTTACCAAAAAAGAATCTTAAGTATTTAATGAATTCAACCGACAGAAAACTGAATGCATCAGATTGAACCAAGTATTTTGGCTGAATATCCCGACTAAGAGTGTTTTGAATTGATTTGAACCCACTAGATTCCGAATGATTTTTCATACTTCTGAAGCATTTTTTTCTGGAAGGCAAAATGAAAATTTATCATGACAATCAAGCAGCCTTCTATGGTTATTTATTCCATATTTCCCAAGCTTTTTCAGCTTGGTAAATCAACATCTTTAATCCCCCAATTATTTTAGTCCCTTTGTTTATCCCTCGTTTTAAAAAACTTGTGATTTCAGGATTATAAACCAAGTCGTACAAAATATGTCGCTCACAAAGGTACTGATAAGGTATTGGTGGATGACTCATAATATCGGGCACAGTACCTAATGGAGTTGTATTGACGATTAATAAAGGTTGATTAAAAATTTGGCTTTTCAAACTATGGTAAGAAATTTGGTTATTAGATTTGGGCTTTCTGGAAACAAAGGTAAAAGAAATTTTATTTTTCTTTAAGACATACCCAACAGCTTTTGAAGCACCCCCAGTACCTAAAATCAATGCTTTGTTTGGTAGTACGTCAATAGCTTCATAAAGAGACTTTTCAAATCCATAACAATCAGTATTGTAACCAATTTTTTTGTTGTCTTTCGTTAGATGTATGACATTTACAGCCCCAATTGTTTCCGCTTCCGAACTAATTGAATCCAAGTATTGTATGACCTTCTCCTTATATGGAATAGTAACATTAAGACCAACTAAATTCGGAATTTTGAAAACTGACTCAATATGTTCTAACTGAGCCAAATCATAGTTTCGATAACGACAATCTTCAATCTGTAGTTTATTGAATTTTTCAGAAAAATAACCCTCCGAAAAAGAATAAAAGATGTCTTTACCAATTAGACCAAATTGTCTATTTAACCTTTTTTTTCCCATATCTCTGAAGAAAAATCAAAATAAATACGCCCAGCAAGATACTACCCAGAACACTATAAGTAGATAATTCCCTTAGATTTGGTGCATAATAGACATATTTTCCCACAACCGGATCGCCGATATTACTAGTGACTATTTGGCCTAATTCATCAACTTTATAATAGGTGTACTTCCAAGGCCAAGAACTAAAAAAAGTGCCTGCAATGAAACCGACAATAGTAGCAGTCGTGGTCTGCTGGAATTTTTTCAGTACATAACCCAAGAGATTTGAAAAAAAGATCAAGCCCACCACAGATCCAACACCAAAAACACCTATGATGGTCATAAAGTTTATTTTGATTGGATCCGATAGAATACTAAAATTAAATTGAGCTAGATTGATCAGGATGTCAAATAAATGATTTACCGAATCAACCAGAAGAAGATTGTAATTGCCTAGAACTAAAATTAGGTAAGACCCCGATAAACCGGGCATAGTCATTCCTGTAATGCCAATCATTCCACAGAGGAATACCATCCATAATCCATCATTTTGGGACTGGGGTGTGGCAAAAGTGATCAATAGACCAGTACCAATTCCGAAGATCACTCCTAAAATGGTGTTGTAGTTCCAAACTCGGACCTCCCAAATCACATAATACAGAGAAGTTAATATAAGCCCCAAGAATAACCCCCAAACTTCTTTTTCATAATAGGTGAACCCTAGATCTAAAAGCTGAGATATTCCGAAATAACTAAACAGACTTCCAAGAAATAAATAGATCAAAAATTTCACGTTTGCATATTGCCACGCAACAGATGTTTGACCACTGATAAGGAGTCTTAGAAATTTAAAATCTAATCGTTGCAAGGAATGGATCATTTCAGGATAAAACCCTGCAACAAAAGCCACGATACCCCCAGATACTCCGGGCACTTTATTGGCTGCCCCCATGGTAACCCCCTTGATAAAAAGAAGGATATAATCTCTGAAGCTTCTACTATTGTTGTCCATAGGATTGCTTCGAAGAAATAAATCCTAGTTTTTCTAAAATCACCATAATGATGATTCCAAATAGAAAAAGCAAAATCGCTGCAATTAGATTAGGGTCATCTTGATATTGTCCTGGCCATACCAATTGACTAATTGTATTATTTCCACTCATAGATGAATCGTTTTGCCATGGCCAAATTCTGTACAGCACACCTATCATGATTCCGACTAATATAGCATAACAGCTTGAGGCGTATCTCCGGAACAAATAGTCAAGAAGCCTAGCAAAAGTTTTGATCCCAACCAAAACTCCAGCAACAAATATCGAAAGGGTGAAGATAGAACCAATAAACTCGGGATTGTTAAATTGTAAAAAGTATAAAGAAAATCTATTGACTTGTTCTATCAAGGTAGGATATACACCTAAAATTATTAGAATAAGGGCTCCTGAAATCCCTGGCAGAATCATTGCGATAATCCCGACACTACCACAAAAAAAAATGTACAAGTAATGGGTATTTCCGTCCACTGAACCCAAACAACTAATTCCAAATGAAAAAGCAGCTGCAATTATCAGCTGAATCAGAACTTTTCGTTTTAATTTGATGTCTCTTAGCAGATAATATATGCTGATGATTAACAATCCCATGAAAAATGACCACAGAAAGACAGTGTAGTGACTGAATAACCACTCTATAGTCCTGGCCAATGTGAAAATGCCCACCAATACCCCCAAAACAAAAGGAATAAGAAAGTTGCAATTAATGTGAACCCAGAATTTGGAAAACCTCCCTTTGAAAAGTAGTCTAAGACTATTTAGCGAAAGCCTATTGATAGTGTAAATCAATTCATGGTAAATACCTAGGGCAAGAGCAATAGTACCTCCAGAAATCCCGGGCAATACATCCACTGCACCAACAAAGATTCCCTTAAAAAATAAAATAAAAAAGTGCTTGAAAACCTTCAAACTGGAATGCAAATCGGGCAAAGTTATAAAAAGGTTACAGCTCTAATTTTGCGGACCATTAACACACTCTCCCAATAAATTAGAAACTATTTTTTATCTAAAGGGGTGTTTTTATTATACTGGTCCATGCAAATTTTGATTAGTTCATCAAGTTCTCTCTTTCGACCAAACAATTCATTCGCCTCAAATAAGATTTGCAAGGCCTTATTCCATTGAGACAGATGAATCCAGATTTTCGCACAATACATCCAATGACTTACCTTAGGCTTGCCAAATATGAGATAGTTATCTATACAAAAGTCCAATTGTTCAATCAACTTATAATGTTCATATACCTTAGTGCATTGTTTCCAAACTCCAGAACTTTCGGATTTAAAATCAAAGTATTTCTCAATATAGTGTTGAGCTCTTTCATAAAGTCCTTCATTGATAAGAAACTTAAGCAAATTTTTCCAGCAGGAACTGTTTTGGGAACCAGACTGAATTGGCAAGCTAAAATGCTTATGAGCTAACCAGTTCTGAGAAAGTCTCTGATAGCAACACCCAATTTTAGAGTTAATAGAATTGAATTTACCTCCCAGATCTAATGCTTTTTTGTAATACTTTACTGCATTTGTATAGTCTTTTGATTTGTAGTATACATCTCCTTTTAATTGATGAGACTTTGAATTTTTTGGCTTTAAATCAATAGCATTATCTATAGACTGTTGGGCAAGGTCAAATTCTTTGGCCAAACAGAACAATTCAGATAGGCTTCTCCAAGCATGTGCCTGTCTAGGGTGGCTTTCAAGAAATTTAACCAATCCAGGTATGGCATCCTCCTTTTTACCGATTATTTGATGACAATGGACGTACTTCTCTAGAATTTCTTTATCATAAGGAATTAAGTTTAAGCTATCCATCAAATACTCATGGGCTTTATCGTACTGCTTTGCACCAAAATACTCTAGTCCCACAGATTGTGTGGCTTGTTCTCTAATCATTGAGTTGTCACTTTCTAAAAGTGGCGTCAAAGTTTCTATGCATTTTTCTGTTTGATCTTTATAAGAATATATTGATGCCAACAGAAGTAAACGATCTTCATCCAAAGGATCTATTGATATCAATTCCTTGGTTACCTTTTCAGCTTTATCATAATGATCTTGTATAAGTAGGATATTGATTTTGAAAAGCATTAATTGCTCATTCTCAGGGTGCTGTATAAGGCCATATTTGAGGACTGTTAAAGCAGTGACATAGTCCCCTTGATCGAAATAATGAGCAGTGATATCTTCAAATTCGTCAACATCGAAATAGTATATCTTCTTGGTTTTGAGCATTTTGTCAAATTTCTCAACAACATTCATAGACTAGTGAAATTTGTGATTTTAGAATAGCCAAATATATTGCCTTATTTTTCAATAATTCAGTATTTCATAAAAAGTATTTGACAAATTTCGAATTTATTAAATCTCTTGAAGGGACCTTAAAATGATTCCACATCCCTTTTTGATTTCGTTCGTAGAGATTGTTAGCGGCGGAGTGATACGAACAGCTCTTTTTTCCCACAACAAACCGAAGGTGATCAATCCTTTATCTAAACATTTGGCAATGAGCTTTTGAGCATCAGATGGTGAGGGTAGAATAAGTGCCAGCATAAGACCTTTACCTCTAATTTCAAGTATTTTATCGTGATTCAATAGTTCTTTAAACAACATTTCTTTTTTTTCTATCTGATCTGATTTGAGCAGATCTTGTATCAATTCAAGGGTGATTGAGGCACTAGCCATTACTAGGGGATGTCCCCCAAAAGTGGTGATATGTCCCAATAGGGGTCTCTGGGTTAGTTGATTCATATGTTCGGACGAAGCTGTAAATCCCCCTACCGGCAAGCCTGAGGCCATTGCTTTTCCGATGACCAAAATATCGGGTATCACATTGAGTTGTTGGAACCCAAAAAGTGTGCCAATCCGGCCAAATCCTGTCTGAATTTCATCAAGAATCAGTAGGCTTCCATTTTTTATACACGCTTCCCAAACCTTGTTCAGATAGTCATTTTCAGGCACTATAAAGCCTGCTCCCCCTTGAATGGTCTCCAAAACAACTGCTGCCGTCTTGGCAGTTATTTTTGATAAATCTTGAAAATTATTATATTCAATTTGCTTGACACCAGGTATCAAGGGACGAAAGGGATTTTTATTGGCTTCGATTCCCATGATGCTCAGAGATCCTTGCGAAGAACCGTGATAAGAATTTTTTGCGGTGATGATTTCACTCCGCTTGGTTACTTTTTTTGCCATTTTGATGGCTCCTTCCATCGCTTCGGTTCCTGAATTGGTGGGATAAAACTTTTGGTGATTTTTTGGCAAACAATCTATTAATTGTTTCGAGTAATCCTCAAGCGGCTTCTGGATAAATTCTCCATAGACCATCACATGACTATAAAGGTCTAATTGATCTATAATTGCTTGATTGATTTGAGTTTTTCCGTGTCCCAGGTTGCAGGCCGACACCCCAGCGACGAAGTCCAAATAAGCCTTACCATTAACATCATAGATGTAAGAACCTTTGGCAGAGGAAATTTCTAGTCCCAGAGGTTTGGGAGATATCGTTGCTAGATTGAAATTAAATTTTTCATTGCAATAGGTCACTGTTCTTGGACTACTTCATTTTCCGTATCCTCTTCAATAAAAGGAATTTCTTCATTTTCCGTATCCTCTTCAATAAAAGGAATTTCTTCAATAATCTTAGGCTTATAGGCCAAATCTTCTGGACTGAATAAATCTTGAATCTTTGTTGGCTTTTCCGATTCCCTAAAGGAAAACTCTTCTAGCTTGCGCTCATTAGGATCTAAGTCTGATTCTGGATATAATTTCCCCTCAGGACGTCCTATAAATTTTATATTTACGGCCTTACCTAGTTTAAAATCTATACGCATTCCGCTACAAGTTGCTTTGTCAATCCCAATCAATTCCAAAGTTTCATCACTATAGAAATAGTAAATCATTGTGGTATTTTTGGTAACATCAAGGCTTTCGAGTTTACCATCATTAAAACTACCCCCGAGCTGGGCACCACTAATTTGATTGAACCCATCTAAACTAAGGGTATCTTTTTCTATTATCAGCGCATTGCCATCAATATGTAAGGAGTCTAGTTTATTTGTTTGAGGATTGGAGATTAACTGTATTTCATCTCCGGTCATCTGGGTTTTATCAAACCACATCACTGGATTTCGATTGGTCAAATCCTTTGGTGTCATTACTTGTTGTTCTTTTTTTGTGAAGGGACGTCTGAGCAATTTGGTCAGCCCGGTAGATTCATCTAAAATAAGAGAATCGGATCTCCCTTGAATATCGGTCTTGAATAATCGAACATCATAAAAGGCTTTGAAAATTCGTTTTTCAGGCGGTCCGGTAATAATTAAGGTATCCCCATGAATATATAAGGAGTCATTATCAAAAATATTGGTAGCAAGTGCCCTGTGGGTGATTATTGCAGAATCTCTTGCTTTGAATACTTCTCCATAGTGTCCTTCTATGATGGATCTGTTAATCGTGTCGGTTAACCGAATGTTACTAGTTGCAGCGGCATATTGTAAATTATTGTCAAAATAAAGGCTATCTCCCTCAATTATTTTATTGTCATAATAGATGATAGCGTTTTGCTTAAAGATACCAATATCATCATCCATATCGTAAAACCCCCTCTCACTTTGAATATTGTAATCACTTCCAACAATTTCGGTAGGTCCATACAAAAAAGCATGATTGATTTGCGTGAAGTAATCTAGTCTTTCTGAATTGATGGTGTAGTCGGGGTTCACTATAACCACATCGGATAGGAAACGATATTTTTTTTGATCCATATAATAAATCCCCTGTTCACTTGTCAGTGTATTGAGGCTGTCCACGATTACTCCGGGGGTGTTGTAGTAAACTTGATTTTTTACTCTATCCAGGTCAAGCCTTTCGGTCTTTAGGTCCATATCTGTTCGAATCAGATGAACTGACCCGAATGCCTGAGCCATTCTGGTATTGCCATTATAGTTCAATCGTTCGCTGGTCATACGGATACTATCACCTTGAGTAAAAACCACATCACCTCTTGCATTAAAATTGTTTTCTGAAGGATAAAAAATGGCATAATCGGATACGATCAATGCCCCTTGGTGAAATAAATGAACTCGGTCAGTGTCTGATCTATTGAGAATCGTTGCTCCTGGAAACTGAGCTTCGTCTTTTGTCGCCGATCCGGCTTGCTGAATTTCAATAACTTTTGGAGAAGATTGTGTCCAACCATCCACAGTGATGAAAAGAGCAAAAATGCTGATTATAATAGCAAAAGGTCTGAAATATCTTCCCATCAATTATAAATTGTTTGTTTCCGGTCGGGTCCAACTGATATGATGCTAATAGGGATATTTAGGTATTCCTGAATATAGGTAAGGTAGTTTTTGAACGGCTCGGGAAGGTTTTTGAAGTTCTTTATCAAAGACATATCTTCATCCCATCCCTCAAGTTCTATGAAGTTTGGTCGAAGGTCATTATGTTCTAAATTGTAGGGCAGATGTTTGGTTATTGACCCATTAATCGAATAATCCGAGCAGACGTTAATTTTTTTTAGTCCGGATAAAACATCTCCTTTTGTCAAAATCAGATGGGTAACCCCGTTGATATTTGAAGCATATTTTAGGGCAACTAAATCCAGCCATCCGCATCTTCTTTTACGGCCTGTGGTTGAACCAATTTCATTTCCTTGTTCCAGCAAAAATTTTGAATTTTCATCAAATATTTCCGTGGGAAAAGGACCTTTACCTACTCGTGTTGTGTAGGCTTTTGTTATTCCATATACTTTGTTGATTGTTCGGGGAGAAATGCCCAATCCGATGCAAGCGCCGGCAGAAGTGGTGGAAGATGATGTAACAAAGGGATAGGTACCAAAATCTATGTCTAGCAGTGTTCCTTGTGCTCCCTCTGCCAATACTTTTTGATTTTCATTTAAGGCTTTATGAATAAAAGCAGTACTATCGACGATATTGCACTTTCTGATGGTCTCTAATTTTTCTAAAAATAATTGCTGTTCATAGTCAAAATCAAAATCAGTTTCTACGGGATATAGTTTCAACAAATCAAAGTGTTTGTCCACCATTGACTGGTATCGTTTGTCCCAGTCAGATTGAAATATATCACCAACTCTTAATCCATTTCTACCTGTTTTGTCCATGTATGCTGGTCCTATTCCTTTTAGGGTTGATCCTATTTTGACTTTTCCTTTTGAAACTTCTGATGCTTTATCTAAAAAGCGATGTGTTGGTAGTATCAAATGGGCTTTTTCTGAGATAAATAGTCGAGAATTTAGATCTTCTGAATCAATAGACAGGCTCTTCAGCTCTGAATCTAGCACAACGGGATCTAGTACTACACCATTACCGATGAGGTTTTTTTTCTTGGGGTGAAAAATTCCAGAAGGAATAGTATGCAGGATATATTTTTTCTCATCAAATTTCAAAGAGTGTCCTGCATTGGGGCCACCTTGGAAACGAGCAATAATGTCATATTGGGAAGTAAGGCAATCCACAATCTTCCCTTTTCCTTCGTCTCCCCATTGGAGACCAAGCAATACATCCACATTCATATGGGATAAGAATTAATTAGTTTTTTTTGTGGCGTAAAAGTACAACGCGCGATCGTGTATTTGGATATCAAAAATTGTTTCTAGGGTTTCTTTGATTTGATCGATTCGGGGATCACAAAATTCTTTTATTTCTCCGGTATCGGTTAAAATTACATGGTCGTGTTGATTATTGAAGTAGGATTTTTCATAAAAGTTCTGTTTGGAACCAAATTGATGTTTACGAATCAGTGCACATTCTAGCAAAAGATCGATAGTATTATATACTGTGGCGATACTAACGCTATATGAATTGAGGTTCATTTGTCTATGGAGTGTCTCTACTTCAAAATGTTCATCAAGAAGATATATCTCTTTCAAAATAGCGAGTCTTTCGGGTGTTTTGCGTAGATTTTTTTTGTTCAAAAAGTCTAAAAAGAACTCTTTTACAATTTCTTGGTTTCTTTCGTTAATTGCTTCCCGATCTTTAATATCATTGGTTGAATCAATCATGTTTTTGATTTATATATTGCTAGTTGCGGACTATTTTATCTATCCCTTCAATTTTTTTTAAGCTTTTGATCAAAGTTTCTAGGGTTTCTTTACCATTTAGACTCAGGTCTATTTGACCGTTAAAAAATTCACCTTCGGCTGAGAATTCAATTTTATTGAGATTGACTCCTGAGAACCCTAGTGTCAATTTAGTGATTTCGTTAACTAATCCTTTATTGTCAATTCCTGATATTTTCAAGCTCGTTTTGAATTCTTCGGACGCTGAATCAACCCAACTTGCTTTGATTATCCGGTAAGCATATTGAGAGTTCAAAGCTATGGAATTGGGACATTCCATGGAATGAACCTTTATTCCTTCAGATTTGCTTACAAATCCAAATACATCATCTCCTGGTATGGGATTACAACAAGAACTTAATTTGTAGTCAAAGGATTCATTCTTACTTCCAAAAACCAGCACATATTGGGTGGATTTAGGTATATTGACTACTCGTTTTCTTGCGGGTGTCAATTTCTTTTTTAGAAAATTTATAAAGCTATTATTATAGGCGATAACAAACTCCTTAAATCTTTTGTTATCTATTACGTTTATCCCGATTTTATAGTAAAGATCTTGAACTGAATTCAGTTCGAAGTAACGAATCATTGATAGTAGCGATCGATCATTTACAGGAATTTTAATTTGACGAAATTTTCTTCTTAGAATTTCTTTTCCGAGGGCAACCATCTGGTTACGTTCTTGTCTTAGAAAATATCGGATTCGGGATCTTGCTCTTGAGGTAACCACATAGTCAAGCCAGTTCTGACTTGGTTTGGCATGTTCTGAAGTTAAGATTTCCACTGTCTGACCGTTGCTGAGTTTTTGATTCAGGGGAACTAATTTACCATTTACTCGAACCCCTCTAGTTTTCTTTCCAATTTCTGTATGCACAGCAAAAGCGAAGTCTAGGGCGGTACTTCCTTGTGGCAATGATTTTATATCTCCTTCGGGGGTAAAGACATAAATTTCATCAGCGTAGAGGTTTAATTTAAATTCTTCAACAAAATCAACGGCATTTCCGGTTTTATTCTGGAGTACTTCGTGTAATTTATTCAACCAATCATCTATTCCAATTTCGGTTTGATTCCCATGTTTGTATTTATAATGTGCTGCGTATCCTTTCTCGGCTACTTCGTGCATTCTTTGTGAACGTATTTGAACCTCCACCCATTTGTTTTGTGGTCCCATTACGGTGATATGAAGTGCTTCATAACCATTGGATTTGGGGGCGGAAATCCAGTCTCTAAGCCTTGAGGGATTTGGAGTAAAATGATCGGTTATAATGGAATAAACATTCCATGCGAATAATTTTTCATTTTTTAGGGAAGATTTATAGACAACGCGGATAGCGAATTTGTCATAGACCTCGTTAAATTCTATATTCTTGGACACCATTTTCTTGTAAATCGAATAGATGGATTTGGTTCGTCCTTTTATGGTACATCGAATTCGTTTTTTTTCCAGAGCCTCTGATATGAATTCACTAAACTCTACAATGTACTTTTCTTGGTGCCTGAGGGTTTGTTCGAGACTTGATTTTATTAGATTATATTTATTTGGATCTTTGCATTTTAGGCTGAGGTCTTCAAGTTCTGTTTTGATATTGTATAATCCGATTCGGTGTGCTAGGGGTGCATAGATGTAGAGGGTTTCTGATGCTATTTTTATGCGTTTATGTTCGGGCATGACATCAATGGTCTGCATATTGTGTAGACGATCTGCAATTTTGATGATGATCACTCGGACATCATCATTGAGGGTGAGCAGCATTTTCCTAAAGTTTTCGGCTTGAAGGGAAATGTCTTTATCTTTTTTGAGGTGTGATATTTTGGTTAGTCCGTCGACTATTTTGCTCACTGATGGTCCCATCATCTCGGTGATATCGTTGAGGGAATACTTGGTATCCTCGACAACATCATGTAGTAGGGCGCTTGCTATTGAGGTTGCATCCATACCAATTTGTTCAGCCACTATTTTGGCTACACTTATGGGGTGGAATACATAGGGATCCCCTGTTTTTCGTCTTTGTCCATTATGGGCATCAACAGCCAGATCGAAGGCTTTCCGAATCAATATTTTATCAGCCTCAGAAAGTGTTTGGTAGCTGATTTGTAGTAATTCGCGATAGTTCCGAACGATTTCGGTATTTTCTATGTTTATAGTTTCTTGCAACTTGTGGACTTAACTAATTTATTTTTTTGAACAAAACAGCAGAAAAATTTCTTCCTTTTAGTAAAATTACCAAATCGGCAGGTAATGAATGGAGCATTCAACAGCTAATGCGTATGAATTTTAATCCAACACATCTAATCCTATAAATAATTAGTAAGCTACTAAATTTGCTACTAAATGTGGTTTGTACAAAAGAATTTAAATCTCTTTATGAATGTAAATGTGACAATAGATAAAATTGATAGTTGTACATTATTCAATAAAATGACTAAAAAAATTTTTTAGGAAAGAAAAAAAATGCCCTTTTGACAAGCTTGCGAATAGATGAATATCTTAAACCTATACAAAAAGTCATTTGTGAAGACATATATTTTCACATAAAATTAATATTAGGACACCATATATGCACGAAAAAAAAGACCAAGTTTAGTGGTCCTGAAACATAAAATCTCCCCTTTAAAACGATAATATACATACTAAATATTACCTATAACTAACTTAATATCAATACTAAAAGCCATATTTGGAGGAAAAATAAGTTTAGAAGTAATTATTGTAACTATTTTTATTAAATTGCTTTCCAATTATAGTTTAACGTTTACTTATGAGTTTTAGTATTATCCATTTTAACCGTAATACCCCCCCCCCAAAATATTCTGTGTAGGGTAAAATTTTTCCTTCCCCTCATATTCAACCTAATCTGTCTTATTGTCTTTTGCTTATTTCTATCCTATCAGGGGTTTAGTCAAGAACCTGATGATTGTAGCAAGCACGTAGAAGTTGAATGGGCAAAACAAGGCAAAAAAAGACTCAAGAAATATGGCCAAGAAATTAAACTAAGGGTAGTTAGATATTGCTTGACAGAAGGTTGTATTGTAAAAAAAGGAAAAGTAATTATAGGTAAAGTATCCTTTGCACCAAGTCGTATGTTTATAGAAACGAGTATACGATTCGGCAATGAATTCATCTATTTTGTAGCTTATGACAAAAGTGATGGAGAAATTGGAATTAAAAGTAGATGGCAAGAAAGATCTTTTACTGTAGGAGAAATTGTTAATGACCAATTGGATACCAATGTCGGAAGAGAAAAGGGAAGTAAACCTCATATATTGGGGAAAGGAGAGGATAGATATCTATTAAAACCAGTTGAGGGACGGGACGAATTACTCCAGTCCGTACGATGTAAAAGTCCAATTTCATACTCCACTCATGGGGCTGAAACATTTAATGAAAACACACTAGAAAACAACAGACCTAAAGGAGATGTACATATAGAAAAAAATAGAGAAAAGAGCAGAGCAAGTGAAGCAAAAAAAGAAAATCATTTATATGCTCAGAGTGAGAAACAGCTGAGTCCATTAAATGGTAGTCCTACCCTATCAAAATATTCTCTACAGAAGAATGCCGAAGAGAGTAAATCCTATGCTAGTATATTTAGTTTAAAAGCTTCATCCCTAATTTATAGCATCATCAATAAAAGTTATTCTCAAGATTCTAATCAGAAAACGAAAGAATCAATAAATGAGGGGAGCTCATCCGAAATTCAGAGATTTAGTTGGTTGAGGAGTGTATTATTATCTCCAGAGACTATTATAGAAACTATACCGATACTCTTGAGAAGCATACCGAAGATTTTGAAAAAATTTTTGTTGGAAATAGTGTTAGTGCTTTTTTACTTTTTAAAAAAATCACGGAAAGTTAAAGATTTTCTTATAGAAAAGGCAAAACTTCTTACGAAAAGGAAATTAAATAGAATTTTTTCAATCATGCTCTTTCTCATTGCACTAATATTCTTTACGAAGGTAGTTCAAGAATTTGTGCAAAGCCCTAGATATTATTCCACATACTCTCCCTCCGACAAAAATTTAAATTATAAGGACTTTGAAAGCGTTATTGCTTATGGTAGACCGTCAAAAAAAAACCGTGTGATCTTTGGCAATTCAGATGAAACGGAATGTCAAGAAAAAGCAAAGGGTACTTCAGATTGCCCGCTAATTCCATATGGAAAACCCTGGCGACTCGGTGCCAATGAGGTTACTACAATTAAGTTTAATAAAAAAGTAAAATTTGGAGATCATAATTTAGATCCTGGCACCTATGGACTATACACCAAACCTGATGAAAATTACTGGGATTTATGCATCTCAAAAAAGAATAGAGGAACCGGGAAAAGAATGGAAGAATTAGTGGATGAAAAAGTGTTTTGAAATACCAGTTTATGAAACCAACTACGTAGAGGAGAAATTAAAAATTTACTTTAAAGAACTAAATCAAGATTTATATCTATTCTTCAATTGGGATAAAGTTGAAACAAAAGTCAAGATTGTACCAAACTAGCCTATTCTAGTTCAACATTAGCAACACCTTAGGGAGTATGGGGAGTGGGGAGTATGCCAAAGAAGTGAGAGACGTTTCAATAAAACACATATCAACATATATGGCCAAAACTATATTTAGTATGATTTTCTACTTAAAGAAAGGACTATTCAAACATAGTTATCCTAAAGATGTCCTCGCAGATTTTCCGCCAAAAAACCAAGAACTCCTAGCCAACAAAATTCCTGCAAAGCCTCAAGTGAAAATGAGTGATCGAATGAAAAAAAGAATTTGTTTTTCTTTTATGCTCATTGGCATTCTATACGCTTGTGATGATAAGCAAGAAAATCCATTACCTCCAATTCAAAAAGTAATCACTATTAATACCTCTGCTGGAGTAGGTGGGTCAATAACGTCTAGTCAAAGTGTAGATGTTGGTCAGCCGGTGAGCATTACTGCTACTGCCCAAGATCACTATCAGTTGAAACAATGGACAGGTGATTGTGGAAGTTTCCATAAGGAAAATACCAAAATCACCATCACTGCTACCAAAAATTGTCAGATAGGGGTTGAGTTTGAGAAGATCAAGTATAAGATTACCGCCACATCATCTGATGGAGGTAGTGTAAACGAAGGTGAATTACTAAGAGAACACGGGCAGATAGCATCTTTTACTGCAGATCCTGACCAAGGATATCAGTTAAGCGGATGGACACCTGCCGAGGGTAGTGCATGCCCTGACCTTATAGCAGTGAAAAACAAGGTGAGCTTCACTGTTGCAGGTAATTGTAGTTTGGAAGCGGTATTCATCAAATCACCACGAACGATTACCACTTCGGCTGGTGAGGGTGGTGAAATCACGGAAACGCTAATTGTAGAGGATGGTGATGAGGTTGAAATTACTGCCACACCTTCTGAGCACTATCAGTTGAAACAATGGACAGGTGATTGTGGAAGTTTCGATAAGGATAATCCCAAAATCACCATCACCGCTTCCAAGAATTGTCAGATAGGGGTTGAGTTTGAGAAGATCAAGTATAAGATCACTGCCACATCATCTGATGGAGGTAGTGTAAACGAAGGTGAATTACTAAGGGAACACGGACAGATAGCATCTTTTACCGCAGATCCGGAAGAAGGTTATCAGTTAAGCGGATGGACACCTGCCGAGGGTAGTGCATGCCCTGACCTTATAGCATTGAAAAACAAAGTGAGCTTCACTGTTGCAGGTAATTGTAGTTTGGAAGCGGTATTCATCAAATCACCACGAACGATTACCACTTCGGCTGGTGAGGGTGGTGAAATCACGGAAACGCTAATTGTAGAGGATGGTGATGAGGTTGAAATTACTGCCACACCTTCTGAGCACTATCAGTTGAAACAATGGACAGGTGATTGTGGAAGTTTCGATAAGGATAATCCCAAAATCACCATCACCGCTTCCAAGAATTGTCAGATAGGGGTTGAGTTTGAGAAGATCAAGTATAAGATCACTGCCGCATCATCTGATGGAGGTAGTGTAAACGAAGGTGAATTACTAAGAGAACACGGACAGATAGCATCTTTTACCGCAGATCCTGAGGAGGGCTATCAGTTAAGCGGATGGACACCTGCCGAGGGTAGTGCATGCCCTGACCTTATAGCAGTGAAAAACAAAGTGAGCTTCACTGTTGCAGGTAATTGTAGTTTGGAAGCGGTATTCATCAAATCACCACGAACGATTACCACTTCGGCTGGTGAGGGTGGTGAAATTACGGAAACGCTAATTGTAGAGGATGGTGATGAGGTTGAAATTACTGCCACACCTTCTGAGCACTATCAGTTGAAACAATGGACAGGTGATTGTGGAAGTTTTAGCAAGGACAATCTTAACATAGAATTCGAGGCATCTAAAGATTGTTCTATTACTGCCATATTTGAAAAGATTTCCTATACCATTAGCGTAAGTTCAGGCGAAGGTGGGATGGTATCGGACCCTAACAAAGTTATTGGTGGATTTGGAGAAAATGTTGTTTTTACTGCCATACCTGATCAGGGCTATGAATTTGGCGGTTGGAAAGTGGATGCAGATACAGATTGTCCGGTGAACAATGAAAATAAAAATGCTGTTTTAGAATTCATTGTGGAAGGTAATTGTAGCATAGAAGCTTTATTTAATCTAAAACCTTCAGAAGTATTCAAAGACACACCCTTGTATTTAGATGATAATGGGGTTACCATAAAGATTAAACCGGGAAATAGAGGGTTAATCGGTAAAACAGTGAAAGTAGACTTTGGTGGAGAAAAAGGAGAAGTCAATTATCGGGTTGTAGATAGAACCTTGTTGCGAGAGATGATTTCCAGCGGACGGAATGTAGAAAATGTAGTCACCACATTCGTTACTGATATGAGTCAGATGTTTCACGAGGCAACTAATTTCAATCAAGACATCGGTTCTTGGGATACAAGTAATGTTACCCATATGGGACATCTGTTTTACGAGGTAACTAATTTCAATCAAGACATCGGTTCTTGGGATACAAGTAATGTTACCCATATGGGACATATGTTTGCAAGTGCTAAGGCTTTCAATCAAGACATCGGGAATTGGGATACAAGTAAGGTGACCGATATGAGTGGGATGTTTTACCAGGTAACTAATTTCAATCAAGACATCGGGAATTGGGATACAAGTAAGGTGACCAATATGAGATGGATGTTTAATCGGGCAACCGCCTTCAATCAAGACATCGGGAATTGGGATACAAGTAAGGTGACCGATATGAGAGGGATGTTTCAAAGGGCAACCGCCTTCAATCAAGACATCGGGAATTGGAATACAAGTAAGGTGACCGATATGAGAGGGATGTTTCATGGTGCTACAGCCTTCAATGGAGACATCGGGAATTGGGATACAAGTAAGGTGACCGATATGAGTTTTATGTTTTACGTTGCTACCGCCTTCAATCAAGACATCGAAAATTGGGATACCAGTAATGTGAGGGATATGAGAGGGATGTTTCAATTTGCCACCTCCTTTAATCAAGACATCGGGAATTGGGATACAAGTAATGTTACCTATATGTGGAATATGTTTCGAGGTGCTACCGCCTTCAATCAAGACATCGGGAATTGGGATACAAGTAAGGTGACCAATATGAGTTGGATGTTTTCTGGTGCTACCGCCTTCAATCAAGACATCGAGAATTGGGATACAAGTAATGTAACCGATATGAGTTTTATGTTTAATGGGGCTGCCGAGTTCAATCAAGATATCGGAAATTGGGATACAAGTAATGTAATCAATATGAATTGGATGTTTAATAGGGCTACCGAGTTCAATCACGATTTAAGTTTATGGAAAACTAATCGGGTTTTCAAATGCGAAGGATTTTTTGAAAACGGTAACACAGATTGGATCAATTCTACCCCCTCCAAATTACCTCAACTTGATTGCTCAGAGAAATGTATGG
>Ga0209022_1000051_pt1 | contig 146526 bp, 120 predicted proteins | sample PinacodermPK_FD_187300 | JGI IMG/M metagenome (GOLD analysis project Ga0209022, IMG submission 187300) | Host-associated microbial community of the marine sponge Aplysina aerophoba from Gulf of Piran - sponge pinacoderm, lysed by proteinase... | ecosystem: Host-associated > Porifera > Sponge >... | reverse complement strand
ACGGGTTTGCGGCGAACACTGAATCGACATCTGTAAAGTTCTCATAGACTTCCGCCCGAACAGCACTGGCGAGAATAGCACCTGTGATGTCTGAACCGCCGCGCGAAAAAGTGACAACGTTTCCCTGTTTCGAGTAGCCGAAGAAACCGGGAAAAATGGTGATACCGGGACGTTCGTGTAGGTCCCGCAGACGGTTGTATGCTTCGGGTAGCACTTGCGCGTTGCCGGGTTCGTCCGAAAGTAGTAAGCCAGCATCCTTTGGGTTCACGTAATGTGCGTCTACACCGCGTGCTTGTAAAACTTGTGCGATCAGGCGTGCGCAGTTATCTTCACCGCCCGCCTTCATTGTGTCCATATAGAGATCGGCATCGGTTGTGCTATTTTCCAAACGTTCCGTTAGGTCACGAGCGATAGGCTCAATAACTTCCGGCGGGAGCTCCAATTCAGATGCAATACTCCGATACCGTTCAATCGCTTCAGCACATTCCGAGGCACCGATTTTTCCCGTGAGTCGTTGGGATGCCGCTGCGATGAGTAGGTCTGTTACTTTGATGTCTTGGCTATGTCGTTTTCCGGGAGCAGAAACAACAATGAGACGGCGTCCGGGATCGGCAGTGATGATGTCGCAAACACGGCGGACTTGCTCTGCTGATGCGAGGGAGCTTCCGCCAAACTTTGATACTTTTAACAATCCAGATCCTCCAATTTTTTTGTGTTATTTATGTGATATTTTGTTTCTATAGACATAGCACTCCGCTGGAGTGCAAGCACTTGGACTTCGGTTTTCTATTCTCACTGCGAAGCAATGGCACTCCGCTGGAGTGCTGGAACTCGTCCATTTTCATATATGTGATATGCGTGATAGGTCATGTTGGATTGCTTTAAAATTCTGATGTCGAACTTACAGTATTATAGTTGGAACCAAACTATTTTTTGAGATGTGAGACGTGTGTTCCTTCAGTGGGTTCAAACTGTTGCGAATTCTCGCCTCTATAGTGGCATATAAAACTCCGCCGCCAGCGGTCGCCTGTTTTATTTTTGTAAGAACCGTGAATAACTTTGCCGTCAAAGAAAAGCGTGTCACCCGGTGACATGTCTATTCCGAGTTCTTCAGCGTTTGCTGGTTTAACGGCTTGTACATTTGTAAACGAAATAGCAGTGTCAGCTGTTTCAACAGATAGCAGTCCATTTTGATGGGAACGTGGGATAAGCACCATACGTCCAACGGCTTCGTCGGATGTATCTAATGCTACCCACACACCGATGATTGGATCTATAGTGATGTACTGTTCGTCTTGGTGTAGTGCCTGACCTCGTGCGCCGGGCGGTTTGAAATAGAGCATCGTTTGTAAAAGCACCGGCGTATCGTCAATGAGTTGTTCCGTAGCGGTAAGTACGTTGGTGTCCGATGCCCATTCTTGGGTTCGCTCGTCCCAGTTGTGCATATTGATCATGCGTGGAAATTGATGATTTGGGTCATCGGCGTGATCGGTTGTGCCACCGGTGTCACCGGGTTTCGGACCTTCTGCGCGGCGTTTCGTGTAATGCTCACGCATCGATGTTACTGTGGCTGTGCTAAAGAGATTCGGAATTACCACGAAACCTTGCTTTTTGTAGTGGTCTCGCTGTTGAGAGGTTAAGCGCATGGGCAATTTCTCCCGTAGGTTGCCAGTCCGTTTTGGGTAATGATTTCAAAGTTGTCTTTATAATTTTATGGTAACTCTGTGTATTTGTCAAAGTTTTTCTGTATATGTGTGGGACCGCTGGTATCCCTCGAAAAACTGGAGCCATTCAATTGACAGTTTTTCGAGCATTTTCGCGAAGGCATCGCGAGCAGGGGAAACACCCAAGCAAAACACTCGATCCTACAGCGAAGCGTTTGGAGCATACGTGACGGTTGTAGACATCAGTTCTTCTCGGTAGGGGATGCGGTTAGGGAAAAGTATGGCGTTTCTCATGGCAACACCAGCAACCGTTTATCGTGAACCGAGACGACATCCTTGCCGACTTGGCGCGTTACCGAAAGCCTGCCGTGCTTGATACACACAAGGCACGTTTCCTCGCCGCTACCGACAACGAGATCGCCGAACATGTTGACACGTGCAAGGGCTTTTCTATAAAGTCCGTCCGCCGCGTTCGGATAGGCGAACCAATGATAGCCGAGAATGTGTTGACCTTCATAACCGACAGGGGGTCCGTCTCTATTAAGACGTTCACGAATTTCAGCATCGGAGAGGTTATCGACACAGAAAAGATGGGAATTGATGAGTGTTCTCAAGTCCTGTTTCAGAAATGCATTGGTCATAAAAAATGCCAAGTCTCCGTAAGTTTGCGGAATCGCTTGGCATCCTGCAGTTGACTTTAACTGCCGCGTGTGCTATAATTAAAAATGCCGAAGCGAAAATCCGATGTAGTAGTTGAGATAATTAACTTTGGCGGGGGGTGTTAACGCACCCCCATTTTCATTTAAAAGTCTAACATTTTTGCCAAAAATTGTCAATAAAAAAAGTGCGATTTTTTTAGGTCTTTACCTTGATAAATGGTAAAAATTAATAGTATACTATTGCAAGAGAGAGGGGCGGTTGCCGCCGCCCCAAGATTACCAAAACCAATTGAGGTATTATGATGCATATCGGTGTTTGGCATTTGTATTTTAACAAGGTTCTCCGGTATATGTCAACCTCTAATTTTAAAAAATGAGTCAAAACCAGTCTGGAGAATAGAAATGGAAACAGGCAAATGCATTTACTGCAGACAAGAAACGAATTTGAATAGAGAACATGCTTTTCCTAAGTCTCTACTTCAGAAAGGCACAGCCGGTTGGGTAATGCATAAGTTGTGCAAAACTTGTAATAGTGACTTGGGAAAACTTGACAATACTTTGTCAAAACAATCTCACATTGCCTTTTTGTGGAATGTAATTCAGATGGAATTGGGGTTAGAAAATGAAGGGGGGCATGCTTCTATCTATCGTAAACGCGCCGGTGGGGTAAATCCGGTACGTATCCCTTTTCCAGATCCGTTGTACGATAATCTCATTGTCCTGCATGAGCGCAGTGATCCAGATAGTCACGTACCTGATTTTGTATACGGGTTCAGCGCACTGCATCCACAGATGATTTTAACGCTATATCCAGAAGGACAAACCAGTAGAGACATTATTGCGGAAAATCGTGATAAATTTCATACCTCAAGCGTTGGTAACATTTCGGACTATGATGCACAAGAGAAGGTATTTTGTTTTTTTGGTAATACTTACGTTTTTCCACCAGAGGCAACATGGCGTTTCTTGAAAAATATCAATAAGTTCAGGTCTAAGTACATAACGGATTTCCCTCGAACTCGATATGACTTGCGGACGATCTACCCTGAAGCAGTCAACTCTCGGAAGATTTTCAATGATGCCTATAAAGCATTTCAAGGTGCAACGAAGGAAATCACAGAAGAAGATAAATCTCTTACGACAGAGGTTTTTAAAGGACGTATTCAGGTCATACCAGATCCAGAAGCCGAGCAAACCATAGCGAGAGCCATAGCAAAGATGGCATTTCATTGTTTTTTGTATCATTATTCCAGAAGATATACTGGGCACGAACCGATGTTTGATTGTATCAAAGATTTTATCTATAACGGCAATGGAACACCTACAGATTTCGTGATGTCGGCAAAAGATATTGAAGTGGAAAATTTTGTTTATGATACTACAGAACATCGGCACTATTTTCGTTTTTTTCTGAAGGATGAGAGTGTTGGATGTGTAATGGATTTATTTACTGGACTTTTGGTTGAGCCTTTTTCTTTTAACGTCATACTGGCAGGAGACCCTGATAATACCCATCCTCGCTGTGATCGTTTTGAATACGTACCCTACTCTATTCATCCAAAAAGTCCAGTTAAAAAAAGAATAATGCCCAGATCCGAGTTGGGAATAATACATATACCGCGTTGGAACGAAGGAGTTCTTTGGTTGCCCTAACGCACACAACACGATCTGATACGTATATTTTTGTCAAAAAAAGCGGTAGTATTTGATTTTTCTGCTAATTATGTAGGTGGAACAACACCATGCCGGTGAGTATTTATACCAACCTTATAGGAGGATTATCACATTATGTCTCAAAAGCAACCTCGTAGCACGAAAAAGAAAGCACGCAGAAAAAGTTTGCCAGAAAAAGTATATCCCAAATGTATCTATTGCCAGACGGAACTAACTAAAGGCAAATGGTCCAAAGAGCATGTTGTAAACCGATCAATACTCCCCGAACATAACAATAAACTTACCTTGATAAGAAAAGTTTGTAGGGACTGTAATTCAGGCTTTGCAGATATTGATACGGCTTTTGTAGAAAACGCAGTCACAGGAGTTAACAAAACCCTCATGGACATAATAAATGACGAAGATAGGTGGAATGATACCCAAGAACCTTTCGTAATAAAAAACGTTACAACAACCATTAGAGGGGACAAACAAGTATTCACAGTAGAACCAAATGAAGAACAGGAAAAAAATATACTCAGAGGGATTGCGAAAATCGCCCTTAACACGCTAATCTATGATTTTAAAGACAAACCATCTCAAAGTTCCACAGATCAGGGAAAGTGCCACTACACATGCGCAAGAAACGACGATATTTTTGACGGACACGAAGAAGAATTGTCAGACCTTAAAACATTTATCAAAGAAGGCGGTAAATTCCCAGGTCATATAGAGCATGAAAGAATCCCAATGGGTATGTTTGATGAAAACATGGATATTCAAAGGGAAAATATACCAATGCAGAATATCGAAGACCCAACACACATAATAGTCATATATAAAGAACATTCCCACTATTATGCTGTCGTAGGTCTCTTTATAGGTCTTAACGAAAGCACACCAATATATTTTGTCCCACTGATAGGCGATAAAAATGAAATAGACCCCGATTGTATCAATCCTGAAGTGGTTAGAGTATACAACTTTAGACACTTAATAAAAAAACAGCCCCAACAAGAATCTGTTACATCCGACACAATTGGTATACCTGAAGGCAGCTCTCCATATATCATAACACCAGTAAACACTCTTGAGTGGGTTTACCTTATCAATATGAGTAAAAACAGTTCTGATCTACAGAAATATCTCGAACGTGAATACCAGCGTATGACGTAGAGCGTCAAACATTAACACACTTTCAGGCTGGAGTCCTCACTTTTAGGTAGTGGAGAAAGCCCACCTCTTACACCCTATTCAACAGGAGAGAAACTATGATTATTCAAAGCCATAGAAAACCGGACTTACTTCTTGCCGATATGACGTTTTGGACTATGACAATCAACCAGCCCGCTACAGAAATATACAAAAACTACAAAGTGCTGTGTCCGACTATTTTATTCGCTGAAATTTACAACCATGTTAAAGGTGCGAATAAACGATTAAAAAATCCCTTTGAAGTCTTTTACATTGAGCCATGGCAAATATTAGTTAAAAACGAACTTGAGGGGCAACCAATAATTCAAAGCGATAATATTGACTTAGTTAACCTCAAATCAGAGCAGGATATGGGTGAAGAAGAAAGGGAAAATGTAGAATTTGCTAAAAAATTGGTAGGATTTTTTGATGACGCCGACAGATTTCTATCTGCACAGATCCCTACTTTAAAAGGTTTCAGAGAAAACGCCTTGGTCGGTTTCGCCAATGCCCCCTATCAAGACCTTAGATGGGATCAATTTATGGAGAGATTCAAAACAGTTAGTAAAGGAACTTTTTTTGAAAATGTTTTCTCTATTTTTGAAATGTTTAAAACAGATAAAAATATAGCCAGAACAGCTATTGAGAAAGTCTTGTCTAAATATAAAGAAATGTATCCTATAAACAACTTTAAAAAAGCATTTGCATTTTCAAAATCCATGCTGGAAAACGACTTTGCGGGAATTTGTGACAGGGCGTTTATCCCTAGGTTGGAAGGTCCTTCAGGATTTGATAGAACACACTGGGATAACACCCGAAATAACCTGACAGATAGCCGTATCCGTGACAGTTTTCCTTACACTTGGTATGCCCTATACCACTATCTCGCCTTCTATATTTATCAGAATGAAAATGCTTACAACAAAAAGATTGGGGCAAGAGATTTTGAGTATCTATACTACCTGTATTTCCCTAACATTTTATTCGTCTCTGCGGACGCACAACACGAAAAATATATTACTGGAGCGGGGATACTTAAATCAAGACGTAACAGTTCATTTGCCTACATACCTTCTGATAGAGATCAAGCCCCCGAAGAACACGATAAGGTTATGAAATATATCAAAGACGGTGTATTATATTAGACAGCCACAACCGCATTTTTTTCAGATTTTGCACGTTTTTCGCGCAAAACTGCAGTACATGATGTGTTTTCAGCGAATTTCACCGCCGGCGGTTGTCCTACAGAAACTCCTTGAAACCAAACCGCGAGCAGACACCCGCTCTGACACCTCCGATGTGGTATAATTTCTCATTACACAAACGCACCAAAAAAAGGAGTAAAAAGAATGTATGACGACATAACTTTCTCTCCCGATCCACGACAGCCTTACACACGACAGCCTTATATTGGAAAAGGAGTAAATAAGATATTATGGTATTACACATCAATCACTAATAATATTATGGTTGGTAGTAAAGATCACAAAGAACTCACTGGTAGACCGCGAAAAAAGGTAGCTAACGCCATTCTAAACGCTATTCAAGACGGTATCCACCATGAAATGCGGATTTACGCCAAAGTTGAACCGGTGTTAGATAAATATTGCAATGCCTCGCTCCCACATCTTGCGGTCTTTGAGTATGTTTTGAAATGGCTACAAGCAAATGGCAAAGTGTTTTGTATAGATTTAGAGTATCACGTTCCAAAGACCAAAATGGAGAAGGCATTAGCTGAACGTCTAACAACCTATATTGATTATTGTAAACATCATCATAAACACGGCGAGATTGTAGAAAACTAACTCGCCAAATTAATCTGCTCAACAGAGGCGTGGTCTTTGGAGGGGCTTACAGGCGATTTGGAAAGGATTTTCAATGGATAGAATATTTAGAGGCAAAACGACAGAACAAGGGCATATTGTCGAAGTCGAGTGCAATGGCGAAACGTCTCTTTTATCGCATGAAACGCATCGAAATATATTTCAAACGGATCGAGACGCTTTTGATTTTTCGCCGAAGTTATATACCTGGGGGTATGATGGCAAATGTGCGGGGTATCTCGCGGGTGCTATCTTATTTGCGGTCACTGATGATGCGAAGTTGTCCCTGGAGGACTATCCGCTTTTCAAGGTCGATCATGTATCTCGATGGGCGGAACACTGGGAGATATCCGAGTACGAGATTCGCGAGTGGTTACGCGCGGTAGGAGCAGGTGATGTATGGAAAATAGGTGAGTAACGCCCTTGTATGCCTCGTGGACGCAGGGGTGGGTAATTGTACCGCTTCGCCCGGTCCCGCCAAACGCCTTTTGGGTGTCGGTCGGAGAAATGCGCCGCCCGCGCCTTTTTCAACGGGTCGCTCTCGTGTGGCGTGTCGTGCTGGTGTGATTTGGCGGTATTCAGGTAGGTTAGACCACAGAGGCGTGGTTTTGAGGGCTTGTAGGCGATTGTGGAAAGGATATGTATGCAAACTATACATATTAGATCGGATATGTATAGATTTTCGCAGTTTCTATATATGTGCGTTATGCGATCTTGGTGATCTCGGTGGTTGTCTCGTCATTACGTAGTCTGGGGCACCCTTACATTCCATATTGAAAAAGTTTGTTCAATCTCTCCATCTGGAATCTCATGTAGGTTCATTAATGAATGCAATCGTTTTGTATAACCTGGGAGCCATCCAGAGCCTGGGAAATCCACAAACGGTTCATGAGTTTCTGTAAATTGAGGAATAGATGCCCCTTCAATGTGGCGATCATCCATCAAACTTCGATACTCTCTGCCAATAGAATAAAATCTCGCACTCTCGTCTTGCGGCATTTGTTCTACATCCTCATTAGATATACGACGAAAATCTACTTGCTTTTCCTGATTTTCGCGTAGTGCTATAAGTCTGATTATACACAATTGCCGCCACGATAATGATTCTATTGTTTCTAAATACGAAAAAGCAGTTGCTTCATCTATATCAGCATTAGATGTAAGGCAAATATTCACCCAAAATTTAGCAATATGTTCACTTTTGCTCTCTTGAGAGTCGTTGATAATTTCCTTTACGGTTTTATCTAACAATCGCCGTAGAACGCGAGGATTAGAAACCTGATTTTCAGAAAACCAATCATTTCTCAACGTGTCCTCTGGGTCTTTACTTTGATGTTTTTCACGCATATATTCTGACATCAGTTCCAAATTGCGTGCAAGATGCTCTTTTGTATGAGCAGGGTGATGCCTCGCGAAGTAGTCGGTAATTGATAGAATTGAACCAGTGGTTCCAATTATTTGCGGTAACGTGTTGACAATAAAATCTATAGCCATTAATTTTCCTTTTTAACGAGTTATCCGATCTTGTGGGTGAGCAACAGTACAGAAACCAATCACCCAGTCTTTGATAGCAAGCTGCCTGCTTTTGGCTAATGTTCCTTGCGGACGGTTTTAAACTCCATAAAATTGCGTATTTCATTAACCCTTTCAGAAAGGGGATCCATGGTCGTTATCCTCTCCATAGACTGGAAGTTGAGGGTAAGGCGATATTATGAACCTTGCAGGATTGTAGTGTTGCAGGTATCAGCTAAGCGATTTTGCGAGTGGCAGCACATCATCTTCTGGAATATCGGCTAAGCCCATGCGTGCATACATCTGACCTGCGGGCACCTGACTCCGCATGGAATGCGGGACGAGTAACGCCACGGGTCCTGATCGTGTATCGTCGACGGATGACAGTTTATAATCGATATATCCTCGATGTCCCAAATTGACACACTCCACTAATGTAGGAAACGTATCTTTAGAGAGCATAGGCCTCGGTTCTTCGGTGGGCCATGGGGTTTCTACAGTAGATTTGAGGCTGAGCGGATATTTATTTTCAATAATCAACTTTAGAATACACAGTTGTCGGTATGTTAGAGATTTAGATTCCTTGTACAGGAAATGTAATAAACCGGGATGAATACTCGCATCAAAACATCCGTTCTCAATTAAGTGTGCCATGTATGGAATTTTCTGCTCTTGAGGATCATCTTCTACTGTAAATAGCATTGAATCAACAACTTCTACGGCATCAGATCTGGAGATTGTCCCCTCACTAAAAAAACCATCATCTCGCAACTTCTCTCCATCTTTTAACCTCTTTTCAATGAAATCCACAGCAAAAGCGGAAACCGTAAGTACCCTGTGTTCTTGCATTGGACTTAACATACGATTTAAGAAGTCGGCAAGCACTGGTTGAATAAAGCCGCCAGCCGTCGTTCCAGCACTACTTGACTTAAGAAAATATGCAGTTAGTGTACCTGCTGCGATACCTGTTAACTCTGATATTGTTGGAATTGCCTTCCGAATTTTCCTTTTATTATTCCTAAACATAATACTGTGAAGTGCCACCTTTAATTTGGACCAAAATTTAGCAAAGTTAGGTTCCAAGTTTGCTGTTGAAATTCGACAGGTGTCAGATACCCTAATGCTGAGTGCGAAGGCTTTGAAAATTTTGAAATCCCTTTAACTACTCTTTGTATCTGTTGAAAAGACTGGTGCTGTTTAAAACCTATATTCCAAATTTTTCACGTATTTCAGTAATCTTATCAATAACTGGACTAAAAAATTCGTAATCTCTGTGAGCGGCTTCATTTACAAAAAACTCCGCTAACTGTGATTTTTTGTTATTGTGGACTGTATATTCTTCTTTGGGGGGTTCTTCTGGATGGTTTTGTTTAGTCCATAATTGCACGGTTTCATCTAATTCTTTAAAGGCTTTTTCGATTATATGATTTGGCATTAAATTTTCTATACCTTTCTTCACATGATTATCTTCTTTGCAGGGCAATTCCAATAGAAAAAGATTATCATGTTCTGCTATAAGTTCGCGTAAACGTTTGGGCTTTTCTACATTCTCATTGGGATCACTTATAAATAAACTTGGTTTATCTATAGTCGCAAAAGCGGTAATATATTTTCCCAAATTACCTGATCCTCTTATATTTGTAATATCAATTTTATCAGCAATCCTTTCCAGTTCAAAAAATCTTTGGTATATTCTGTCATCTGTTTTTCCTTCAACACACACATTTATAGCAGAATCGCTCCTTTTTACTTTCTCAACGGCATCTAAAGCGAGTGGTGAAAGGTCGTAAAAGAGATTCAAAGGATATTCTTCAAATTTGCAGATTGATAAATCGCCAGCAGTCTCTGTCAATGTGCATATAACCTTATCGCGTTCAGGCACTAAGTGAGGGGAATGGGTTGCGTAGATAATCTGAAACCTTTGGCTTAATGATTGAAGCATGCGACTTACGTGCCTCTGTGCCTTTGGGTGTATATTTGTAAAAGGTTCGTCCATGACAAATACCTTTTCCGACTTATCTTGATCGTTCAAAAGGTAACTACAGAGAGCCATTAAAATCCGAAAACCTCCAGACTCATAATTCAAATCAACCCATGACGATTGTTTATCAGATTCTCTATCACTTTCCCTGTAAGAAATATGCAATTGAACTACTAATTGGTTTCCTTCATTTCCAAAAACCACCTCAAACTTATACTTCCTCCCAATACTACCTTCCAGCACATTATTAAAATCATTTGTAAATTTTTCCGATATGTCTGCTGTGTGTTCCTTATTAAATCTGTAAGCATCACTTTTCGTAGTCGTTGATTCAGCAGCAGTCCTTAAAGTAAAATCACAGTGTTTCAAAATGTTCTGCCATGCTATATCTCCGATATTCTGATTTTTTATAGGTTTATCGTAGTCCGGATTATCTTTTACAGGAAAGGCACAATGTGTTCCGATCGGACTAATAGTTGTAAGGCATTTGGGAAGGGAATTACGACTCTTCTTTTCAAGATTTGGGTTTTGGATATTTTTAGACAATTTACTTCCGTCTTGAAACGCTAACGATAAAGATGTAGCATTCTTATCATTTACACCTGCCTTGCAATGATTTTGAGGTATCGCACGATCTGTCCTTAATAAGTTTTGAATAGCCTCTATTATCGTGCTTTTACCTGTGCTGTTCTCTCCTATAATGCATGTGATGTTAGAAAATTCAATGGTTGTGTCCCTAAATCCTCTATACGATTCCAGTTTTAAAGATTGTATCATAAACTTAATAAGTCTCCTTTTTGGAGTTTCGGTCTCGTTTTTTATCTCTCGTTGAGTCTTGAGATAAGATATTCCTGCCCTCGATTCCCTTTGATGCGGTTGCAGTGGGAGCAGAGCAGTTGCAAGTTTTCAATATGGTCAGTTCCGCCAACGGATTCCGCGATAATGTGATCTATTTCAAGGTGCTGCGTTTGGAAATGCTCACCGCATCCGTTACAATTCCCCGCTTGCTCGCCGTAGAGTTGGGTTTTGTTTTCAGGGGCGTTATAGCGGGGGATATTGCCTAAATCCGTGCGTTTCGGGATGTCGACTCGTGGAACAATGTCTTCAAACATGCCTTGATCGCCTCTGATACGCTCGACAACCAATTCAGCGGCTTTTGCGGATATGTCAATACCGATCCAATCCCGTTGGAGTCTGTCAGCTGCTACGAGAGTTGTGGCGCATCCACAAAACGGGTCTAATACGATGTCGGCTTCGTTAGATGAGGCTTTGATAATTCGGTCAAGGAGAGCAAGAGGTTTTTGGGTTGGGTAGCCTGTGCGCTCTTTAGATGTTGAATGCTGTTGAAAGGACATTATATCTGTCCAAACATCTGTAAAAGCAACTCCTTGCGTTTCGTCAAGATACTGTCGTCTTTTATTAGGTCTATCATCACGATAACGCCTCCCGTCTTTATCTGTTTTGCGAAACCGCTTGATGTACTCTGGTTTATGGGGTTGAAAGATTTTGTTGAATAGAAAGTCCCTGCCTTTGGTATAATAAAGAATGGTATCATGCCCACGTATAAAACCTTTAACTTGGCTTTTGAACCCGGATGCAGTTTCTAAATTCCAAATGATTTCACGCCGAAAATTACTCTTGCCAAATACGCTATCCATAATCAACTTCAAATAGTGGCTCATTGTCGGGTCACAGTGTAGGTATAGACTTCCCGTAGGCTTGAGAATGCGGTGCATCTCCAATAACCGAATCGCCATGTAAATCAGATAGGATTTATCGGAGTTGGTCATCGCTGCATGGATGACTCGGTTAAGAGCAGGGTGTTTCGCTTCGATGAGGTCTAACCAAGCGGCATCCACATCATTTAGCGTCCATGTATCTTTGAATTCAGCACCCGCCGCTTCTGAACCGATCGGTGCTGCGTAGTTGGCATTGGAATTGAACGGCGGATCCAAGTATATCAAGTCAACCGATTCGCTATTCATGCCTCGCATGATAGGGAGATTGTCCCCAGTAAATATCGTCTTGGGATTCACATTCGCATTCACGCGACACCTTCCATAAATTCTGTCAGTTATTGTTTATCTTGGATTTTCCAGCCCAGTCCTTTCTCCACTTGCTACAGTGGAAGGGTGGCAGAAACAGCGTGCGCTGCTCGTAGCAATGCCACCCAAACTGGATTTGTAGAGTATATCAGATGGGTAAAAATTAGGCAAGTCGCTTTTTGATTCGATGGGACTATCGCGCACCTACGAGCCGGAGCAGCCAGTTAGAAGATTTCCGAGTCTGTTCTTCTACTGGTGGCATGAGTGCGCGCTTTTCGTCTTTCTCCGCAGACAACAAATCAAGGAGTCTGGATCTCTCGTCTATGAGTGAAGCCTCGCGATCGGAAACCTGCGAGAGTTGTGCCTTGAGATCGGCAATCTGGTTCTCCAGTAAGCCGATAATCTGCTGACTTTCAGGTTCCGCCTTCTGACTGTCAGGCGGTGGTGTCACGTCATACACCCGATGCAGTTCGGCAGTGTCAATCCTGCGGTGTCCTTTCTCGTCTTTCTCTGATGAAACCGTGCCAGATTTGATGTCGCGGCGGATGGTCGATTCTGAAACGCCTGTCAAACCGACGGCTTCTGATATGGTGATCTTTGCCATGCATATCCCTCCAGTTGAGCGTCAATCGGAATGTCAATGCCAGTCTTAACGAGACCTACCAACGGATGGTTGCAAAATCTGAACTGCATCTCTTTCTCAAAACACCTCTGAAATCTTTACCGAGACTCGCTAACCCTACGCAAAACCCCATTGGCAATCCTCCAGCGACAAATCGTCTTGACCGCTCCTTTGTTTTCTGCTATACTCTATTTAAGCTCGTGGACAGGAGTTCTAACTTGGTGCTTCCCGTGCCAAGTCCTGTCCTCCACCTTTAGAACGGTGTGAGTGAGCCTACGAGCGATACCTCGTATTTGTAACAACAATAGAGAAATTTGTCACGCGTCTGAACGTCATTGCATTCTGCACAACAAAAGGAGGACGTAGCCATGCCAAGGTTTTTAGAAGAAACATTAAATAACTGGAGGAAGCCCCCAAGTGACACAGAAGAAACGAAACTCTCAAATATAGAAAGAATGGTGAAAGGGTGCATCAATGCAGATGACACCCTGAAAAGCATGAAAATAAAAACTTTTGGGCAGGGTTCGTATGCAAACGATACGAATGTCAGACTGAACAGTGATGTTGACCTCAATGTTAAATACGTGGACGGTTTTTACTTTGACCCTTTGTACTGCCTACGGTTTTTTAGACCACTCCCTAAAGGAAGATTGTGCTACACTAACAATCTCATTGAAAGGAGTATCCAATGGCGAAACGAAGAACCTTCACGCCTGAGTTTAAAGCGGAAGTTGTTCTCGAAGTCATCAGCGGTGCGACTTCCCAAGCAGAAGTGTGTCGGCGGCATAATCTCAACGAAAATCAACTCTCACAGTGGAAGCGACAGCTGCTTGAAAATGCGGCATCCCTGTTTGAGTCTATGGATAAGCAGTCCAGCGAGGTCTCCGAGAAGCGTATCGCTCACCTTGAGCAGCTCGTTGGGAGAATGGCCGTGGCGTTAGACATCCAAAAAAAACTATTGACCTGGTTGGACTAACGTTGTCTGAAAAGCGATGCTTCATTTCGGCATTGCGTCAGGAGCATTGCGTGCGAGATATTTGTGGAATCCTCGGTGTCAACCGCAGCAGTTTCTATTATCAACCCAAAGAAGATCCGTCCGAAGATGTCCTACGCGCTGAGATAGAGACGCTTGCGGGACGGTATCCGAGATACGGATATAGGCGTATCACACAACTACTGGTGCGTCAGGGATACACCGTTGGGACCCGACGCGTCGCTCGGTTGATGAAAGAGAAGAAGCTCCTGGTCTCCGTCAAGCGTGCGGAAACCCAAACCACAAAATCGCTTCGAGGGGATAAACCTTGGAGCAACCGGCTTGAAACCCTTGAGGTCTCTCATCAGGATCAGGTCTGGGTGGCTGATATTACCTATGTTCGTCTCAAGGGACGTTTCATCTATGTCTGCCTACTCATGGATGTCTTCACCCGAGTGATCAAGGCTTGGCAGCTCGGTCCACACTTGAACCAATCTCTGACGCTCAAACCCCTCGAAGAGGCATTGTGCCACAGCGTCCCTGAGATTCATCATTCTGATCAAGGCGTGCAGTATCTTTCAAAGGCTTATATCGCAACACTCCAAGAACATCGCATCGAGATTTCCGTCGCACACCGAGGACGCCCTTGGGAGAATGGGTATGCTGAAAGACTCATTCGCACGCTTAAGGAGGAAGAAGTTGATCTCAATGACTATCAAAACATCACCGAGGCGAGAGATCGCATCGGTCATTTTATCGAACAAGTGTATCACCAGAAACGCCCGCATTCGGCGTTAGGGTATTTGACGCCTATGGAGTTTCAACGAAAAACCTTCTCTTAACTTTGCGAAAAAGTGGACCAAATAAGCGTATGCACTACAGGGTTTATTCCTCTATACAAACAGTTTGATCATATATTAGTAATGGCATTTGACAGATTTAATAGAAATAGAACGGATAATACGCGACTTCCTTTTTCAAAAACGGAAAAATTACATATAAATGAACTTAGAACAATTGCTGGTATTCCACCAAACCGCGATATTCAATATCAAATAGGACCGAAATTACAATCATGGATAGAATCTTTTGAAAAACTTGAAAATATAGAACCTATTGAAATCTACTTTGAATGCTCTGGCATAGATATTTATAACTCTCACACTAAATTAGGAATGATGGAAATTCAGAAAAATTCTTATAAAATAGCAACATTACGGTTCTATTCATACAAAGGTTGGCGGTCTAAGAGCGAGGTAATTATGCAAGAGCGTCGATTATCTATCCAGCACATCGTCTTGATTGCACTTTTGGTGATACATGTTTTGCCGACGTGGCTATTCAAGTATACCGGGACACAAGACGGACCCGCCCATGTCCACAACGCACACGTTTTAAAGGTATATCACACTCACGAAAACTACGTGCTGCGGGAAGTTTACGAACACAACCCAACACTTTTTCCAAATTGGACGTCCCATGTATTAATGGCGGGGCTCATGTATATCTTTCCGCCGCTCATCTGCGAGAAGATATTCTTTAGTCTCTGCATAGGACTCCTACCGCTCTCCCTTCTCTATTTCCTCAACGGTATTCAAAAAAGCAAGCCATTCTTCTGCCTCGTCGGTTTCATTTTTGGCTATAACTATTTGCTGCACATGGGTTTCTATAACTTCGCCTTGAGTGTCTCACTATTTTTCTTCGCACTTGGGTGTTGGTGGCGATGCGAGGATAAACTCTCTGCTAAGGCACTGGTCACGGCTTATGTGTGGCTTACGGTTGTCTATCTCACGCACTTCCAATCCTACGCACTGCTTACAGTATCCCTAACGTTCCTCGGTGTTTTCCTCTATGTTTACGAAGTCTTTGAATCCCCTCGTATACGATTGACAGGGCAGTTAAAATCTATCTTGCTCTTTTTGGGCACTATGCTTCCCGCTTATGTAATCCTACTGACCTACTATCTTGTGAAACGAGAGGGAGGCGGTTTCCATAGAAGTTTTGAAGGGTTAATGCAGTACTTTCTCTCCGTCGGTTCCATTGTCTCTTTTCGGGATAACCATGTTCTGATAGGCAACCTTCTCCTGACTGTACTTGCTATCGCTTTCCTGTTCACTCTAATCGACAAGACCCGTAAGATTTATGCTATCCGTAGCGCATCGAAATCGGGAGACATTGGCTATGGAGGGGCTACCGCAATTATAGATCGGACGGACGCTTTTTTGCTCATTGCGCTGATACTCACATTCCTCTATTTCAGGTCCCCGTGGAGTTTGCGCTCTGGCGGTATGTGGATCAGCGATCGGATACACATCTACATCCTACTCGCACTGCTCCCGTTCTTTAGTTTTAACCTTCATAGATTCATTGACTACGCTTTTAGTGGGGTCCTAATTGCTTTAGCATTATGGCATCTCGGCTATCACGTTCAAACTTACTATCTGCTGGACAGAGATGCTCAGGTGGCACTCTCGTCAGCGGAGATGATTGAACCAAACACTGTCCTTACGAGTCGTCCGGGGTCGTGGGGCGGTACACCTGATTCGGCGAAATGGGATTTCAAATACATTCTTCCATTTGAACATATAGAGGGTTATCTGGCGTTGGAGAACGGTGTCGCCTATCTTCACAACTATGAACCCAACACGGATCATTTTCCGCTCCGCTACAAAAACAAAAAGGTGATCCCTGACTACGTCCTCGTTTGGCGAACAGAATATGACGGCGTTGGAGATCTTGTTCCAGAATATGAGGTGATCCATTCAACGAACTATAATCGGCTTTATCGACGAAAGCGGGTAGCACCGGATACACAATTCTGGGCGGACGCTACAACGCTCACTTTCGACATGCAACCGCATGATGGAAAGGTTGCTCAAAATCACATCGTTATATACAAAGACACTGACTATACGGATGGACGGTTCGGGTGGTGGTCAAAATCTGTTGAGGATGAATATAAAACCGGTGGCGGTGGTTTTGAACTCAAATATTGGCATACCGAAGACCCGAAGCCTACATCGGACCTGCGCGATGTCTTGGCGGGAGATGAATCAAATCTCCTGCTGTATCAAGATAGCCTCTGGGGTGAAGAGGACGGTGTTTTCAGAGTCGCACTCCCCAATGGCACTTATGAGATAAAATGCTATTTCCACGCGGGGGTTGTCGCACCCGTGGAAATTAACTTGATTGCTAACGGCGGAAAGAAATTCCAGAAACTACGTCTCACTTCAGCAGATGAATCTGCGGAAAGACGATACACTGTTACGATCACCGATGAACGTTTAACCCAAGTGATTTATACACGGAAAAAGCGATGGGTATGGAACGGTTTTACGGTTACACGGCTGTCAAACTGAGCAGATACTCTCGGCTCCGCAGGGCATCTTGTAGGGAATGTGCAGTCGGTGTGTTTTCAAGGAGCAGATCGCCGGTATAGTCCTGTGTTTTCAAGCGTTCGGCGATTGCCCGAAAGTCGACGAAGCCGTCACCCACTTCTGAGAGAACACCGTCTTCGGTTTTCTGTTTGAAGTGTACCGACGTGAGATCCGCCATTTTGACGGCACCCCAAAATTCGTCTGGCGGGTTCATCGTTGTTCCGTCAGCGCGGTATGTATTTGTTTCGTCATAGGTGAGTTTGGCACCGCCCGCGACGGCTAACTTCAAGGTCAGTGTGGCGGTTTGTCGAGCGTTCTCTACGGCAAAAATCATTGGAAAGTCGGGTAGAAGTGCTTTGTAATGTTTTATATTGGTGATAGCCGCAGATTCGTCAATGTCTCCTTCGGTGACGGGATCGACGAGTCGGAGCCGCGGTCGCACTGGGCAGAGTAGGTATGCCAACTTCTTCGCCTTAACGATCTGTTGTGTCTCTGCCTCACTATCCTTTGGGGATGAGAACCACGGATGGGACATGGCATAACTCAAAGTGAGTCCAGATGCTTTTTCAACGAAAGATGCAACCTTGGCAAAGAGCGAGGGATGTTTCGTTTCGTAAGATTGTTCTGTCCAGACGGCATCACAGATAGTTTTGTATTCCGCATCGGTGTACGCAGGCATCACGGATTCGAGTTGTTGAATGAGTTTCCCGAATTCAGAGGTGCGGAGGTAATCACCTTCACGGACCTCCATATCCTTAAACCCGTTCGCTCCGAATTCCACCATGAGTTCATCGAAGCGCGCCCCATTTTCTACCTCTTCAGACCAGATATTCGTTACGATTCCGAGTTTTTCAAACATTTTGACATCCTTTCGTTGTTACAGTATGATACACAATAGTAGAGGATCAAGATTGACTTTGAGGACAGGTTGGTAGTAGTGCGATTTGCGGCGTACTCGACCCGGTGAATGCCACACGGAGAACCTTCATACCGTTGATTCATGCGACGTGCATTCATCGCACGTTCCAGCGAAATGAAGTTGGGTTTGACTATTGACCACCGACCACTGACTGCTGACCGCTGACCGCTATTCTTCCACAACAAAGATTATAGCATATTTTTAAGGAGTTTTGAACAAGAAGACTATGGCACAAAATAAGTTGTTTACTGATGAACTCAGACGCACTGCGGCACCGATTTGGGAAGCCGATCTTAAGCACCCATTCGTTCAGGGTATTGCTGATGGAAGTCTCCCCAGAGAAAAATTTAAGTTCTACCTGATTCAGGATTACCTTTTCCTATTGGATTATAGTCGTGTGTTTGCGCACGGTGTTATCAAGGCACGCGATGAAGCGACGATGGCGATGTTTGCGACGCTGCTCAATGAAACACTGAACACCGAGATGGATTTGCATCGCGGGTATTGTGAGAAATTTGGTATCTCCGCCGCTGAGATGGAAGCCGCACCGATAGCACCTACAACGCATGCTTATACCCGGCACCTGCTTGATGTCGCGCAGGTCGGAACTTTAGCGGATCTCGTTGCGGGTGTTCTACCGTGTCAGTGGGGCTACGCCGAGATCGGTACAACACTTGCCGAACAAGGCGGTTCGCCAGAACCGCTCTATCAGGAATGGATTGAGATGTACGCCTCTCCTGAATTCCTATCACTGGGTAAGTCCCTGCGAGGTCTGCTCAACAATCTCACAGCGGAACATAGTACCTCTCAAAAAGAACGGATTGAAAACTACTTCTTGCTGAGTAGTCGTTATGAGTACCTTTTTTGGGAGATGGCTTATACGCAAGAGGTGTGGAAAATTTAGCCTTATTTATAAGATAGCACATTCATAGAGGCACAGCGACATAGAAGGTACTGCCTTGTCCGAGTGTACTTTCGATCCATATTCTTCCGTTGTGACAGAGGACAATATGCTTAACGATTGCCAGGCCTAATCCGGTACCGCCCATTTCTCTGGCACGTCCTTCGTCGACACGGTAAAATCGCTCGAACACGCGAGGTTGGGATTCCATTGGGATGCCGATGCCTGTATCTTTTACACTCAGGATGAACTCTTCCGAGGCTATATCGGATCCTTCAGTTTCTTCGTGCGATCGGGTTTCTGCCGAAACGGTAATTGCGCCGCCATCAGGTGTGTATTTGATGGCGTTGTCGATCAGGTTCACAAAAATCTGCATGTAAAGTTGTCGATCTATGTTAACTTTCGGAAGCGTTTCAGGAATCTCCCATTTTAAAACCAATCCTGATTCCTCTAATAGCGGTTCAAACACATCTAATATTGGTTCGTGGAAGGTATTGAGGTGGCAGAGCGAGCGTTTCAATTCTACCTCACCCAACTCGAGCCGAGAGAGTTCCAACAGATCAGAGACTAATCTTGTAAGTCGAGTTGAGTGATTGAAAATTTTTACAATAAACTGTTCACTTGTCTTTGTCCGAACGGAATTCTCACCGAGTAAAGTTTCAGCGTAACCTTGGATTGTTGTGAGTGGCGTGCGGAGTTCATGCGAAACATTCGCTACGAAGTCAGCGCGAATCCGCTCTAATTGCCGTTCCTTCGTGACATCGTGGATAACGATAACATATTCTTGACCCGCAGAAACGGGCACAACCGTGACCTCTGCTTCGGGTTCTCTCAGGTTACCCAACTGGATTTCTGCGAACGCGATGGCTTCTGTCTGTTCTGCCTTTTTCAGCAGTACTTGTAGTTCTGGAATCCGATTAATTTCGATCAAGGCTTTGCCGATATAGGTGTCAGGGAGTTCCAGCATAGAGATAGCCGCTGGGTTGGCGTAAGTCATCTCGGAGGCACCGTTCACGAGTAGCACACCTTCGCCCATGTTTTTCAAAATGGTTTCGGAACGTCGGTGTTCTTCGGAGATTTTGTCAATCTGTTCCTGTATCCTGTTTGCCATCAGGTTAAAATTCTGAGAGAGTTGTCCGAGTTCATTTCTGGAATCGACGGGTACACGCGAGTTTATGTTGCCAGCCGCAAGTGATTGTGTCATCTGGGTTAATTTTTTAATCGGTTTGGTGATGGCACCCGTGCTAAAGACGCTAAATACGATTGCAAGAATGAGTCCCGCCACGCTCGCAATGAGAACTACCCGTCGGAGGTTGCCAATTGCTGTATTGACGGCTACCATCGGAAGCGCGACACGACAGATGCCAATCAAAGTGCCTTCTCCATCTGGTGAGATTTCTGGACCCACATTGCGATGTATTGGCAGGGCAAAGTAACGAAATCCTGTCTGTGTTGTATTGCTGTAGCGCTCTCGAATCCCACTTCCATTTTTGATGGCATCCTGTACCTCTGGACGCGTGAGGTGATTGTCCATTTCACGCAGTGCCTGTCCATCCCGTTCGGTATCACCCCAGACAACACCATCCAAGTCGATGAAGGTCACACGGGCGTTGTTCGCCTTTCCGAGTCTATCGACGAGAGAATCTATGAGGTCATAAGTAAAGTTATCCTTGGTAGGGAGTTCTTCGATGAGAAATTCTCGGATTAATTCCGCCTGCACTTCCAAGTCGCTGGTAATGTGGCTGCTCATAGAGTCTTTGAGCATCGTAGCAAGATAGAAATACATCGCGAGCAACACTAAAAGCACAATGCCGATATACCTGAATGTCAGTTGTGTACGGATGTTCATTATGATTTCCCTGTTGGCGGGGTATCCTGTCTATCTTCTACTCATTTTAGGTGTTTATACGGAGCAGGCAAACGGATTGAATTTGATAAAATCATAACACATTTTAGGTATAATTTGCAAACGGAAACTTGCTTGGAATCATCTTGACATCTAAGTCGGATTCTGCTACACTAAAGTTTCAAGTCTGGTAGGTAATTCGATACTGTATTCTTTGCAAGCCATATTAGTGAGAAAGACAGCAAGTACTCCCCATAGGAGGGATTCATGAATATTCGATTTGAAGGCATTTTTTCACCGACAATAACGCCTCTTGATGAAAAAGAGCGCGTTGATGAGCTCGGGTTTATTAATCAACTCAATCGTTTGATCGACAATGGTGTCCACGGTATCTATCTATTGGGAACTTCTGGCGAATTTACCACGTTGACGAATACGGAGCGAGAGCGGGCGATGGACATCGCTGTCAAAGCAATTGGCGATCGTGTACCGATTATCTGTGGTGTGATGGACACAAGTACCCAGCGAGTTATCCAAAACATTAAAGTCGCCGAGCAGTTCGGCATCGATGCGGTTGCCGCGACACCCTGTTACTACTACTCCTCTACCGATGATGCCGACCTGATCGAGTTTTATTACGATGTTGCCGCAAGCACTGACCTTCCTCTTTTCATCTACAACATCCCTTCAACCGTCAAGACAATGATTAAACCCTATATCGTTGCCCAACTCGCAGAAACTTGTGAGAATATTGTAGGAATTAAGGACAGTTCCGGCGATTGGACGAACTGCCTCGACCTCTTGACACGGCTTGGAGACAAGCCAGATTTCTCTATCATGCTCGGTTCACATACTGCGCTCGGCGCAGCAGTACTGTTCGGTGCTGATGGTGGTGTCGTCTCGATTTCAAACGTCGCGCCGAAGGAATCTGTCGCGCTCTACAACGCCGCAAAAGCACGAGATATCGATGAGGTACACCGACTGCAGAAGTTATTACTTCAGCTCGGCAGGATGTATAATTATGGACAGGGCGTTAGCGGTATGAAGGCATGTCTGGAGATTTTGGGAGTCTGTAATGCCTATACAACGGGTCCCTTGTTGCCAGTTAGCGAATCTGCGAAGGACGAACTTCGACAATTATTATCGGAAGCAGGGATTGTTAAATGAACGAGTTTTTCAGGATACAAGAATTTACAGCGAAAACGCAGTCTGTAACGTAGTGGAAGGCGGATATAGAAAAAAAAGTCTGAATCACGGAAATGTGGGGAAAACGCCGAGAACACGGGTTTTAACGATGATCCTAAGCGCGTAGTCCGTAACGTAGTGGAGGACGGATATACGGGGCGGCGCGTTAAGTACCTAATCTGCCTGAACGAACCGCAAGGTAAAATTAAAAAATGATTGAGATACAGCCGATTCGCAAATCGCTTGATGCCACGATAGAGGTCCCCGGTTCCAAAAGTTATACCAACCGTGCGTTGTTAGTTGCCGCGTTGGCACATGGCACTTCGACTGTAACGGGGGCTCTCTTTAGCGATGATACGCGCTATATGTGTAATGCGCTGCAGAAACTCGGGGTCAAGATTGACGCTGATGAGAAGCGAGCAACGTTTGATGTATATGGCAATGGTGGCGATATTCCGGTTTCGAGTGCTGAACTTTATATCGGGAACTCAGGGACGACTTCACGTTCGCTGACCGCCTACGTTTCGTTAGGTCGTGGTAGGTTCGTCATTGATGGCGATGAACCGATGCGACACGGTCGCCCTATCTCCGATTTATTGGATGCTCTGACCCAAATTGGCGTTTCAGCACGCTCGCAATATGACAATGGACATCTTCCTGTCATTGTTGAGGCAAACAGGCTGGCGGGTGGAAAGACCCGACTTGATGTCTCTAAGAGCAGCCAATTCTTGACGGCGTTGCTACTCATCGCGCCGTATGCGAAAAACGACGTAGAGATTGAGGTGGTCGGCGACCGCGAAATGCCTTATATTGACATTACACTATCAGTCATGGAGGCGTTTGGCGTACAGATCGTTAGCGAAGGCTATCAGTATTTTCGGATTGAAGGTGGACAGCGGTATCAGCCGTGTATCTATAACGTTGAACCGGATGCTTCCAATGCCTCCTACTTCTTTGCGGCTGCTGCGATCACCAGAGGACGCGTCACTGTCCCGCATTTACACTTAGATTCCATGCAAGGCGATATTCAGTTTGTGCGTATCTTGGAGCAGATGGGATGTCAGGTCACTGTTTCTGACAGTGGGATTACCGTTACAGGTCCGCGCCAATTGAAAGGGATTGATGTGGACATGAGAACGATTTCGGATACTGCCCTAACCCTCGCCGCAATTGCACCGTTCGCCGATAGCAAAGTAACCATCCGAAACATTGAACACACGCGCTGGCAAGAAACCGACCGAATCCATGCAATGGTGACAGAACTACGAAAGTTAGGTATCCCTGTCGTTGAACACCGAGACGGACTCGAAATTTCACCCGCCCCTATTACCCCCGCCGCGATTGACACCTACGAAGATCACAGGATGGCGATGGCGTTTTCACTCGTCGGTCTAAAGGCAAACGGAATACATATTAACGATCCAGACTGTGTCAGCAAAACGTTCCCTAATTATTTTGACGTGTTTGAGGAATTGTACGCCTGAGTTTTGGAGGATGGGATCATTTCCTTCTTCTGTAGGAGGGATCTCCGAATCCCGACTCTTATTCCCCCTGATAAGGGGGTTAGGGGGGTTAACTGACAACCGATAACTGACAACTATTCCGTAGGTTTTCAAGTCCTGATGGGTTGAAGATGCTAAATCTCGCTAACTGACAACCGATAACTGACAACTATTCCGTAGGAGCGACCTCCCGGTCGCGATTTATCCCACGAAACTAACAGAAAGTCGAAAACTGAATAGTAACGTGAGTTCGAGAATAAAAAGGTAATGTATACGTAGGTTGGGTAGAGCAGTGAAACCAAGAATCCGCCAGTTGATATGTATGATGCCCATTTCAAGAACCTTATTCACAGAATGCATATAGCGAAACCCAACGAAACAACTGAACACTACACACATCGGTATTGATATCTTACCCAATAAATCAAACTCACGCCTTGTTCATATAAACTTTGGAGGAAAGGCAACTTGCGTTTCTTTACCGTAGTCATTCTAAGTGGAATATTTTGTTTATGTTATTCCCAAGTAGCGCGGTCTGCTGAGGTTAAGGTCGTTGACAATAGCGTCTTCGTCGAAACCGATACCTACGAAGTCCAGTTCACCGACGGCGTTATCACCCAAATCCACAACAAACTCACAGAAGAAACCTATACCCTCCCTCTCGGTGTTGGCGGCGTTACAGGTTTTCGTGGGCGTAGTGGATTATTAAAAAGAAACGGCGAATCTATCTGGAGCGATCAAACCACGCTAACAACAGCAAGGAAAGTCGCACCACTTAAAGCGGAAATCCTGTTTCGTCAGGGGCGAAACGAATTCCGGCTGTTCATAAGCGTTGATGCCAGGTCAGGGGATCTGCTGATTGAACAGGAAGGGACTTCCGATACAACAGGCGTTTATGGAATTCAGTGGGGATGTGTAAATCTAAATATCAGGAATCTGGACCTCATTCTTCCTGCGGATGGCGGACAGATCATTAACGCGATGGCTCCGTTCACTTTTAGAGATTTCCAGTATCCCGGTAGTTGGGAAGTCCAACTTGCGATTCTTCAAGGAGAACAGGGTGGGTTTTTCGTTCGGGGCGCAGATGCAACCTTTCAGTTTAAAGTACTTCACTATGAAAAGGATATAGAGAGTTTCGCGCTCGGTTTTGAGACACAAAATCAGGCACCTTTCGATGCCCTTACCTCAGCGAAATCTGTTATATGGAGACTGAATACATATAGCGGTGATTGGCGTGTGCCTGCGAGACAGTATCGGGAGTGGATGGAAAGGACCTTCAAACCGTGGCGATTGGATGAGATGCCAGCATGGGTCGGAGAGATCGGTCTGGTTGTTGCCTATATCGATCATCGTTTGGATGTTACCATATTGGATACATTAGCGGAGCAGGTTGACCCCACAAAAACCTTGTTGTATTTGAATCAATGGCGAAAAGACGATTACGATGTTAATTACCCAGATTATATGGCGAAACCTGGGCTTAGTCGTTTTGTTGAAGCTGCTCACCAATACGGATTTCGAGTGATGCTTCACACAAATCTCGTTGGTGTCTCGCCCTATCATCCTCTCTACACGGAATTACAGAAATTCCAATTTCGGAACCCGTGGAATGGAAATCTTTATGGATGGCGATGGGAACAGACAGATGCCCCTTACCGTCATGCCTTTATTAATCTTGCAAATTCTACGTTTAGAAAAATCCTTGTCCAACAACTGAAAAACGTATGGGAAAAATATAGAGTGGATGCATTCCACTTGGATGTCAGTCATTTTGTAGCTAATGATGCAAACGGACTGATTGAAGGATTAAACGCTGGTCAAGGGAACGTCCTGATGCACAGGGAATTAGCGGAAGCAATGCCGGGTGTTGTTTTTAGTGGTGAGCACCTTCATGAAGTCACTTTTTTCCGTGAAAGTTTCGCACAACGTTGGAAACTCTCGCCGGAATGGGACCCCACGCCACGGAGAACTCCACACCCGATTAGTGCCTTCCTGTTTTCTCCTTATACATTACCTTACGGCTATTTGGGAATGCCTAATCCTGATAGAGGACCACAACTTTACCAAGAGTATCTGGACGCGTATGAGATTTGGGGCGTTTTGCCGACGCTTCGGCTCTTGTCAGTGGCTGACTTGGAGCCTGAACGGATGAGGACGCAGGAGTTACTCGCAATTGCGCGAACATGGCAGCAACACGGATTCAAACCTGACTTTGAATCCGACTGGACACCTAACACTTTATTTCAATACGTTGGAGAAGATGGTGAAATTGCAGCACTGAAAAAAACGGAAACAGGAGCTACATTTGTTCTACCTGAAGAAAGTCTGGGATATGAACGCGTTTTGGGTGTGACACAGGTACAAACGCACGGGAGTATACCCCATTGGCGCGCTTACAACGAAACGACACTCCTCGGATTGCATCCTGAGAAATCTTATTTCTTAGACGACACGCCGAGCGATTTCTCTCAGGCGCATATCAACGTCTTACCAGATGACGTTTCCGTGACGGAATCACGTGTAACAGAAAATGCCGCGCTGTTTCGACTCGAAAGGGTGGATACCTCTCACGAAATTGATTTATTATCAGAAATTCATCTTGTCAGGACGGGCATCGTACACGATGGTAAGGAATTGCCACGACAAAGAGGGGCGACTTTTCAGAAAACGGAGGTTTCCATTGCTGATGTTCGGAAGTCGGCGATTGATGCTCACCCACCTTGGCAAGGCATCAGTGGGGATGCATTTGGGGAGTGGAACCTTTCGCTACCAGATAGTTCTCACATCCGTTTGGAATTCGATATTGGGTTGGCAGAGGGTTCTGAGAACTCTGATGGTGTAACGTTCGTCGTCTCTGTCCAAGGGGATGAAATTTTTCGTGAGCATTACGCTCGACAGCAATGGCAGCATATCAGTTTGGATTTGACACCTTATCGCGGACAACACATTAAACTGCGTTTTACTACGAATCCAGGTCCCAAAAAAGATACTGGATGGGATTGGGCAAGGTGGGGAGAACCTAAAATCGTCTCCCCACCATCAGATATACCTGTGGAAGTAGGGTTTTACCTCCCTAATGAACCAATAAAGCGTTTTCCTGATTCACTGGGAAATCAAGGAAAGGGACGATATTCGCTCGAAACCGAACTACCTGCTCAGATCCTTTTCTTATTTGATCCTGCTCAACAAGTAACCACTCCTTACAACCTGAGGGATGCCGAATTTATTGTTGGTCTCCAGTTTGACGGTATATTCAGACTCGGACATGTTTACAACTCAGGCACTCGGAGCCATGGAACTGTAGGTGGGGTGCAGACGAATACTATTGATGCTCACCCGCCTTATAAAGGTCAGACCCTTCTCCAATTCTTACTTTCTCTGCCGCAAGCAGAAGAAATAATGCTCTCTTTTTCGATGGGGTTATTGAATGAGGATGCTGATAGTGACGGTGTCTCTTTTGCGGTGCTTCTAAATGGACAAAACCGATTTGAACACTTTACAAAAGAACCAGGATGGACAGACGCACAAATTCGCCTTTCTGAGTATGCAGGTGAAACGGTGTTATTGGAATTGGTGACCGACTCCGGTGAAAAAAACGATTGGGATCAGGCACATTGGGCGGATCTGTTTATTACAGCAAAAGGGGTGGAATCCAGTGGCGATGTCAATCAGGATGGAACAGTCAACATTCTTGATGTTATTCTTGTCGCACAGAATCTTGGACAAAAGCCACCCTCCAATCCGAGAGTAGATGTCAACAAAGATGGACAGGTGAATATCCTTGATCTCGTGTTTATTGCCGAACGGCTCGGCGAAAAGGTTGCTGCCGCACCCTCTCAAATGGATGTCATCAAAAGCACACCGTCCTCGACCGAAAATGTTATTGTCGTCCGGCGCGCCTTGAATGAATTGGAAACTATTCCAGAGAAATCCGATAGTGTTAAGATGACAGTTCAGTTTCTACGTGCTTGGTTGGCAACCGCCAATCAGGATGTCAGAGAGACGCGACTCCTCCCGAATTACCCCAACCCCTTCAATCCAGAGACATGGATACCGTATCAATTGGCAGACGCAGCGGACGTAAGCATACAAATCTACGATGTTGGTGGTCGTTTAGTCCGAACGATTCCTATTGGGTTCAAGCCTGTCGGATATTACCTCACACGCGAGCGAGCTGCCTATTGGGATGGACGCAATAAAACAGGCGAATCTGTTTCAAGTGGCGTTTATTTTTTGCAGTTCTTGGCAGGAGATTTCACTGCGACACAGCGAGTGGTAATAGTGAAATAGGACTGCTTAATCAAACCTGAGTCTTTCCCGGAATTCACCCAGAATCGCCATCCCGCCACCGTAAAACAGCATCGCCAATGGAATCAACACCCAGATGGAGAAAGACCCCTTCAACTGTACTAAACCGATGCCCATCAGTGCAGAGAGGATAGTTGCTTTCAAAACGGTGCGGAATAGATGAGGGGTTTCCCGGAATTTGATAATGTTGTTTGAGATGTAGCCGATCCCAAAAATGAGCAGAAACGCTTCACTCATAACCATCGCTATCGACGCACCCGTATGGCTGAAACGCGGGATTAGGTATAGATTCAGACAGATATTCAGAAGTGCCGTTGCCCCCATGAGGACTGAGAAAGCGCGTCGTTTGTCTGTCGCCCGTAGGACTGCCAACACTGCTGTCGTTAGGAAGATGAGTCCGCCCGCCCAACTGAGCCATTGGAGTGCTATTGACACCTTGGCTATTTCATTCGGTGTGTAGGTCGGGAACAACACCGCCGTAATTTCCGGCGATAGTGTCGAGAGCCCAACCGCTAACGGAAATCCGCTCAGTACCATCCACCGCATACCGAACGTGTATACTCCCGGAAACCTCCCTTTTTCTCGTTCCCATGCGCGGGAGAGAACAGGGAACATCGCACCCATCATAAACGCTCCCGGCAGAATCGTGAAAGCGTTAACGATCGTATACGCCAGACCATACCATGTGTTGGCATCCACCCCTTCCGCGCTTAATTTTGATAGTAGAATTGCATCAACGCGAAAATAGAGCAGATGGAAGAGATTCCCGACCGCAAACGGCAACGCCTGCTGCATCAACACTTTCACGATCTCTCGACTCGGTTGAAAACGGAGCGAGGTGAAGCGGAGTCGGGTGAGTCCGACGCTCAAAATCAGGTTAATACAACTTGCTGCAAGCATCACCTGACAGACAGACACGAGTCCGTATCCGCGTAAAATCGCCCACCCGCCGATGACAAGAAACACACTACGTTCGGCTATTACGGTTAAAGCCTCATATTTCATCTCCTCGTGTGCTCGGAAGACGCAGCGATACAATTGTGCCAAGGAATTAGCGATCTCTGCTAATCCAAGGAACACTATCATCTTTAGGATTATCGGCGGATAGAGACTTATGCCGCTGATAATCATGATGCCGTAAGCAGCAATTGAGAGAATGATGCGAACAATGAGCGCGTTGCCGAGGTAGTGTCGGGTCTGTTCCAGGTCCAACGTCATCTCTCGGATGAGTGGATTTTGTAGCCCTAATTCCGTGAGAATCGCAATAAGGTTCGTGAGGGCAATCGCGACAAAATAGCCGCCGAGTTCACTCTCGGTAAAATAACGTGGCATGAGCCAGATCATTATCACGAGTGAGCCAAGGCGACCGATAAGGTGTGCACTAAAAAGGGAGGACGTGTTTTTAAAGATGCGGTTCATCTAATTCGGGAGTGTTGATTCCCGGACGTGATCGATCAAAAGAGCATTCACTAAAGTTTCGATTGATACACCTTGTGCTTGTGCTTTTTGCCTGAGTTCTTCAGCGATTTCGGGAAGAATTGCGACACGAATCGCCCGTTTGTTTGGTGTTTCAAAGCGAAACCACTGGTCATCGTCTTCCATGAAATCAGCGGTGTCTAAGTTGTCCCAGAAATCAGCTTCCTCTTCATAAGTTGAAAACTCAGGTACCTGTAGTTCTTTCATTTTCTACGCCTCCTAAAGTTTCGTTTTTCATGGGGTGTCATATTTCGCGCGGTAATAGGTTTATACATAGTTCCTCCGATGCTCTCCAAGACAACAAACAAGTATCGTCCGTCTGCTGTTTGTCCGTAAACAAGATATCGATTTTGCCCGTGACGACGGGCTAAATGGTTCGGATCTTCACAGACTTCCCATACTTCATCGGGTTCTATGTTATGCCGGGCAATATGTTCAATCCGGTAGTCGTTCCATTCCAGTCTGCTGATATACATGTGTTACTTTGACTATTTCAGATTTACAGCGAAATGTTTCAGCCTCAGTACAATCCAATTCTAACATAATTTGGAACCAAAGTCCAATAACTATCGGTATCACCGTCCTGTAGACGTTGTGCCCCAAGGTGTGCAATCGTTGCACCCCGTGGAACGTTGAAGATAGGATCAGCGAAGTGTGCACTCTCACCGAGCCTTTCTCGGACAGCGTCTCCGTAGGTCAGGAGTCCATCCCCAACGAAATTGAGAGTGCCATTTGATGGGACATCCGTATTGAGTTGATCGAGGAAAGCATCGATGGGTAAGCAGATATCTTCGCTGAGACGTTTCCATTCGGTGCCGCCATGGAAAGCAGTGCCATAAATTTCGCTCCGTCGGGCATCGAGAAGTGGACAGATGACCCCGTTTGTCGAGCGGAGATTATAGGCGATCGCCTCCAAGGTCGAGACACCAACAATCGGTGTGTCGAGGGCATAACAGAGGGATTTGATCGTTGCGACGCCGATGCGGATACCGGTGAACGATCCGGGTCCGGTGCCAACAGCACATCCATCCAAAGCATCTGCTGTGATGTCGCCCCATTTCAAAACGCTATCAATTGCAGGCATAAGTCTCGAGGAGTGCGCTTGGACAATATTAAGCGTATGCTCCGCGACTAAATTATCGCCATCAATTAGGGCGATGCTCCCGATAGGGGTTGAGGTGTCAATACCTAAAATTTTCATTCAAATTCAACCAATAATTGTGAACCGGAATCGTCATCTTGCTCGCGTTCTCGTAGGACTGCCTCTGGGGTTACTGACTCTTGGACATCGTCGGACAGAATGACGGGCAGAATTTTATTTAACGCGTCTTGAATATCTCCGGTAAAGGGTTTATAAGGAATAGATAAGGTCTTTAGAACCTCTTCAAATCGTTTATATCCATTTTCAGTTTGAAGTTCAACCCAGAGAATGTTGTTTGAATCCATTTGCTCTTTGTTCAAATCTGAAAGTGTGTTCGCGACCAATACGCGGCTGTCTCGAGCGTACACAGCGTCTGCGCTTTCAGGGTTTCCTTTTCCCATCAACTTCACTTCACACGGAAAACCTTCCCCTGTGTCATCAAACAAGTAAAAGTCAGATTCACGTTGTGACTCTGGAAGCTTACCCTGGTCGTAATATTTTTGAGGCACTCGAAAAAGGGCACAAAGCGTTGCCACTAAAGGCTTTTCGACTTGTTTTCCCGCTGTACTCCATAATCCTCCCCTGAGGGCAGAGCGTTTGACAGCGAGCGTATTAATAACAATCAAACTCTCGTTGATGTTTAAATCAACGCTAACGTCCCGAAACTTTATTGTAAGCGTTACATCGAGATCGTCTTGCTCAGTCAAACTAATAATGGCATCATAGAGTGCCTCGTAATGTTTTAAGGATGCTTCCAACACGATTTTCTTACGAGTTGAATTGTACATATTTGAAATTGTTTTCATGTTCAGACCTGAATGAACAGCAATTTCTTCTTTGGTGAGCGAATCTGAACAGAGAAATTCCTTTTTATACCAATCAATCGTCACATCCTGATTATCTAACTTTGCGCAAGCAACACGTTTAAAAAAATCAACCACATATTGCAAGAACTCCGCGTCAAGTAACGTCACGATTTCAGAACGATAATCTTGGCCTGTAAGGAGTTTGCGAATGATATTCTTGATAACAACACCGGTAACGGTCATGGGGTTTCGATTCCTTTCATGGGTTTTTATTCCTTTCCTTAAGTTCAGATTTTAGATCGGTAAGTGAGAGAACCCGAGGCTTTGCGTCAGTAAACAAAGCAACGTCAAGCAGTTGTTCTGCGCGTTCAACATATTCCGCTTCCTTTTCGCAAAGGAGAAAATGTCGTTCATGAGTCAAGGCAACATGTCCAACAGTTCCACTGCCACCAAACGGATCAAGGACGAGGTCACCTTTAAAAGAATAAAATCGCACAATACGTGCTGCCAATTCAGGTGGGAAAACTGCTGGGTGAACCTTGTCGGTTGCGGGATTGATGTACCATAGGTTTGTTTTTTCATAGTCACTCATGACCCTACTTGCGGCAACAGTTTCGTCGTCATATTGTCGGATGTTCCAATCAATCAGTTTGTCTGTTTTCTTACGATACACCATAACGTTTTCGGTGACAGAATTTGCCTTGTAACCGAGGGGTTTACGATGTTGAAAGAACCCGCCATTTCGGTTCTTTGCAGCATAGTCCGGTTTTGTCCAAACGATGTCATCAATGAACTCCCACCCTATATCAGTGAGACGCGGATGTATGTCGTACGGGATAGCATATCGCTTGCTGGAATGTGCTCGACTGATGCGTGGGACGATAACTGGAGACGTGTTGAGTACAAAGAACCGTCCTTCTTTGGTAATACGATGTGTTTCCTTGAAAATCGCAGTTAGGAAGTCAAGATATGCCTCGTAACTCTGATAAATCGTGTAATCGCGCGCGTTGTAATAAGGCGGTGACGTGAAGGTAAGATGGATTGACTCATCAGGAATTACCTTTAGTGTTTCTTGTACATCAGCATAGACAATCACATTTTTGAGAGGATCTGGACTGGATGGATGGTGTTGATCTTTTTTTATACCGTGTGAGCGGGCACTTTTGTTTTTTACCTCACTGGCGAGGTGTTCTCGGATGAGTTCATTCGGGTGTTCGCTTAGAGAGTCTAATGCTGTTTGGACTTCAGGTTTTTCCTTAAAGTAGAGTAACCCTCGTAGTGCTTGTAAGACGACTTTTGGATCTGCATCAGTGAGAAACTCTATCAAAATTAATATTGCTTTCTCACTTCTCATGCGTCCGATAGCAGAAATCGCCTCGCGACGGGCGAAAGTGTTTTTTTCGGTAGCGGCAAGTTGTGAGAGTTCCGTTAAGAATCTTTCATTTTTCAGTTTGCCCACATTTTTTGCTGCGAGCATACGAATCTTCGGATTCGTGTGCATGAGCAACGGGATGAATAGTTCACCATTAAATCCTGCTGGTAGTTTGCCAAGGTTATTAAGTAGAGACAAGAGTGCTGGTTCATCACAAGTCGGGGCAAGAGCATTCTTGAAAAATGGTGAGTCTGGATTTAATTTTTCATGTTCAATATTGGCTTTGGTTAACATCCTTTTTACTAATCGCTCCTTATAGTCGTGCGTGATTAGTGATCGGTTCGTTCATCGTCTTATATCTCCTTCTAAGATTTAACGATTACACCTATTTTAATAAATTCTTCATCAATTAATTTGTTAAAATCTCCATTAATATACACCCATTCACGTTTACAATGACTTTTACATAAACTGCCCAGAATAGCAGTTTCCTTACGATGTGCTTCTGAACGCTTACTATACCTCGCACGGCTTACACCTATTAGTTCTATCTCGTCTGTAGGATGATAAGTAAAGACTAAACGGTCTCTTAGAGTGGAACCCATAGATACACCTATTTTCGCAAACCTACGATTACCAGACCACCGCCAAGCATATACAAGATAGTCATCTGTATCTACGTCATGCTCCCTCGCAAAAATAAGGTTTCGCCTCGTATCCCATATCGTTGCGTTGTTATTTATCCCAATCATTTCCGCAACCTCAGGATTGCTTTTAAATGCTTTTTTTTCAGGGTTGTTTTCGCCTTTACTCAAATTCATCTTCCTTAATAAATTACGAACCCTTCCAGTCGTTGTATTTGCCATTGCTAATCCTTTTCTAATAGGTGCTTAATCTTCCTGATGGAAGTCCCGAAGGATTTCAAAACCCTCCGAGACTCTCACACAATGACTCGTATCCAAATGCTACTCCGTTTTCAGCCGTGCCCATGTCGTCGCGAGTTTACCGTGTGCTTCCACATCAAGCGTGTCTGGCAACAATTTTTTGATCTCTGCTTCACTGAGAGCAGAGGTGTAGATTCGTGAATCCTCGATATGAGCGTCGAGGTCGCCCGGACCTCCGGCTAAACCGCCGTGCCGCTTTCCCCAAATTGCCTCGGCATCGTTGTTATCAAAAGTCACGAATTGACCAAAAGTATAGTCACCAATTTTGTCCCCGTTTCGGTATATCTGCATACGCGCCGTGCCACCATCATCTTCATACGAGATTGCCATCATAATCAGCTCTCCCGTTTTCTTTTCCTCGAATCCAGGTTTCGGATCTTGGGTACGGTGAAACCAACCGCTTCCTGCCATCCAACGATGGTGCTGGCGTTCTCCAAAGACGATCGCGTCGAATGTGGGATCGGAGAGACGGTCGATGGTTAATATTGAGCCTGCCTGTACATCAAGGTTATCCATGATAGCCCACGACACCAATGTCTTTTCTCCGATATCCGGTCCATCATATCCGCTGGCGATTGCCCATTTACCAAGGTCAACATTCAATTGACCATCCTCGATTGTAGCACCCATGAGCTTAATGTCGGCAAAGTTACCCGTAAGATCCTCCAGTTCGACACCTTTCTCAAAGGTCCAGTGTCCAACAAGGGTTTCTGCCTTCTCGCTCTGTCCGAGCACTGGCAATGATAAATTGAGCAGAAACAGGACAGCACACACCCAGGTGCAATAGCGTTCCAGGTACTTCATGGTCATCTCCTCCATTGTTAATTTAGGTTGAGATTTTTCCAGAAACCGCTGAAATTCAAATGTAGTGTTTGCCACTAACCGTTATGCGGACCGTCACGGACTTGAAAGCGGAAATCCGCTTCACCGCGCGCATCCGCCAACAGGACGTTCGGACTCAGTATATCACGTCCGTTAAAAAAAGTCATGTTTTTGTGTTGGTAGTTAACTGTAGGAGGGGAAACACCCTATCAAAAACACCCCGATTCCCGACTCTTACCGATGGCTGCCTGCTATTTTTAATTCAGACGCGAGAGCAATTTTTGGAGGTGTTGTATGTTTCGCTCGACCGCCGTGGTGTCGGGGGGTGCGTCTGTGAGTTGGAGATATGTCTCGAAAGCAGCGATCCCTTCGCTATACGCATGATTTTTATACTGTAGGTAACCGAGCAGACGATAATCGGCGGCGACATTGGGCAGTAACCATGTGATACGTTCCGCGGCTGTAAGTGCTTTGTCGTAGTTTTCAAGGAGTGTGTAGGCACGCGTCAGATTCCGCAAAATGCGTGCGAGGATCTCTTTATCTGTGGCTTCAATTAACATATTCGATTCCAGCGATGCCGAGTCGCCGAGGGTTTCTTGGAGTTTCGCTTGGAGTGCGTCTTCGCACATAAAAGATCCGTTTTCAAACACATCAAGCAGAATGTCTATATGTTCGCGTTGGTATCTTACAAGGAAATGCCCTGGAAAATTTACGCCGACGAGTGGTAATCCAGCGCGTCTACCGACTTCAATGTAGACAACGCCTAACGTAATTGGAATCCCCGTCTTTTTATCCAGTACAAAGTTGAGGAAGTTGTTGCCCAGTGCGTAGTAGTTGTCGGTATTTCCAGTGAACCCTTTATCCTGAAAGAGGTAGCGGTTCAGTTCAGCAATGTGTTGCTCAGGCAATGTCGTCTTTTGGATCCGTTCCCGAACCACATCCGCCATCTCATCAAGTTGATGGAGGTAATTCTCAATATTGAGTTCGCGGTACTCGCTTTGCGCGATGAGCAGGGCACCCATTGCGAGTTGAACTTTGTTATTATCAAGGTTCGCGAAGGAGAAAAATGGGTCTGTTTGCGGTTTTTTTGTCATTTTTCCGAAAAAACGTAAATTTTTTTGCATTCCCTGAGAATATGTGATATAATTAAAACCATCTTTGTGTGGGGGATTAGCTCAGCTGGGAGAGCGCTTGCATGGCATGCAAGAGGTCACCAGTTCAAGTCTGGTATCCTCCACTTTTTTTATTGCGTTTGCTGCTCTGGCGGCGGTTTAGGCGTTTCGCCTGTGTTTTTGTTGGTTTGTGCTTTTTTTGTTCTGCGTGGAATACCGTTATCCAACACCCCCATAAGCGTTAAATGAAGTTGCGCTTGTGTTGGCAATGCCTGAATCAACTCTTCCTCGATCTCCTCAATCTGTCCCCGCATCTCCTTCCGTTTCGCTCGGAATTCGTCCAAGGTTTCTTGGATTTCCGCATCTTCTACAAGCGAATCCTTTGCAAGTCGATTTAAAGTTTTCAAATCATTGATTGCCTGAATGTCCTTTTGACGTTTCATATCCCACAATTCTTCAAGTTGGATTTTCTGTGCCTCTGTAACGCCGAGATCTACCAAGGTAATCCCTTTCTTGTTCTCATCGCCGTTCTTTTGTGCCCATGCGATGACTCCGCAAAGCGCAACACCTATCAGAATCGCCAAAATATGCTTTCCATGGATATATGACTCTTGGTTTCGTCTCCGTTTAGCGTTTTGCATAAGTTTTCACCTCCAACTTCACTATCGAACCCGGTTTGAATGTCCTTCATACCATAATACCATGAAAAATGAGGGATGTCAAGGAGAAACGGCGGAGGCGAGAGGCGTTCAGTTCTCCTGTAGGAGGGGACCGCGATTCCCAATTCTTATGCTTCTCTTGTAGGAGGGAACTTCGATTCCCGACTCTTACTGACTCATCTGAGAAAAATTTCGCTTGACAAAAAATAACGTATCCGTTACAATTATCTTTAACATTACGCACGGGAGGGCTGGATGCTGTACAAAGGGTTACAACTGGATCGGTTTCAGGAGGAAGCGATCGCGGCGATTAATCGGGATACCTCAGTGATTGTCACTGCCCCGACAGGTGCTGGTAAAACTGTCATCGCTGAATATGCCGTCGAAAAATGTCTTAAAGAGAACCAGCGCGTTATCTACACCGCACCGATCAAAGCCCTCAGTAATCAAAAATATCGGGATTTTTACGCCGAATATGGGGATAAAATCGGCATTGTTACAGGCGATGTGGTGCTGAATCCGTATGCACAAGTACTGTTGATGACCACCGAGATTTTCCGGAATACTATCTTTGACGACATTGAACGGTTACAAGATGTCGCTTACGTCATCTTTGACGAAATCCATTATATCAATGATATTGAGCGCGGCACCGTTTGGGAAGAGAGTCTCATCTTCGCCCCGCAGCATATTAAATTCGTCTGTCTGAGTGCCACGATCCCGAACATTAATCCTTTTACAGAGTGGATGCAAAGTGTACGGGATATTGACATTGAGATAGTCGAAGAATTAGAACGTCCAGTCCCTTTGGATCATCACCTCTATTTTAAAGATTACGGCATCGGTAGTGTGGCGCATATTCCCGCACTTCGGAAGCGGGCACAGCACGATGCGCGTAAACGAAAATCCGACCCATTTGAAAATAAAACACCTCAGGTTGAAAATAAAACACCTCAGGCACTTCCCGCTGATTTTATAGAGACAAGTCTTATTCCACATCTTCGTCGAGAGAAGCAGTTCCCCTGCCTCCATTTCTGTTTTAGTCGTAGAGGTTGTGAAGAAAACGCAATGTCATTGGTGTTTGGATCGCAGTTACAATTGCTGAATAAAAAGCAGACTACAGAGATTTTAAAGCAATTTGATGAACTCTGCCTCCAATTTGACATCGTTGAAGAAAAGAAGATTGCCGAATTTCGCAGGTTAGTCAGTTGTGGCATCGCTTATCATCACGCCGGTATGCTACCAACGCTTAAAGAAGTCGTTGAAAGGTTGTTCACCTCCGGGTTAATTCAACTCCTCTTTACCACCGAAACGTTCGCCGTTGGCATTAATATGCCAGCATGCACGGTGGTTTTTGACAGCCTTGAGAAATTTGATGGAATCGGATTTCGACACCTCAAGGCACGGGAATATCACCAGATGTCAGGGCGCGCTGGCAGACGTGGTATTGACACCATCGGTTATGTCTATGCACAAATTGTGCCCTCATACGCCGATTCAAACGAGATTCGAGGTGTTGTTGCTGATAAGATCGAACCGATAGAGAGTCAATTCAATCTCTCCTATTCCAGTATTCTCAATCTTTATCAGAAATATGGCGATGATATTTACGATGTTTATACGATGAGTTTGAGCAACCATCAAAACCGTGTGCGGGTCGCTACGCTCAACAAGCAGATTGAGGGTAAGACGGAGAAACTTCGAATACTCCCGAAACCGGAGTGTATTCACGAGGGTATTGATGGGAGTGCACAGATTGAAAAGCATTATCGCCAGAAACGAGACCGTGAAAAAAATCTTCAGCGTTTGCATGTAGAGATGTCGCAAATCAAATCGCAGACGCGAGGAAAGAAGCGGAAAAAGGAACGCGCGAAGAGGTTACGGACTGTTCACAAGGAAATTAAGCGTTTTCAAGCGAGTGGGGAGCAGAGTCTTTGTGACGACTGTCAGCATTTAAATACATGTACTGGGAGATATAAAACCATTCGCAAGGAGGAGGAACGCCTCCAGAAACTCAAGAGGAAGACGACATCTGTTGCGAATGATCCGCAGCGGCAGATAGCCTCCCGTCTGAAGGTACTTGAAGAACTCGGATACATTGAAGCTCATACCCTTCTGCCCCGTGGGAGCACCGCTGCCCATCTTTATGGATATGAGGTGCAATTAACCCAACTACTATTTAATGGTATTTTTGAGAGGCTCTCGGAAGACGCAATTAACTGTCTCATGGTAGCGATTATCTCCGAACCCCGCAAAGATGGATACTTTAAGCCGCTCAAAGACGAACGTTTATTAGACGAGTTTTATGCAGTCAGTTCTGAAATTTCATTCATTCAGCATTTAGAGGTTAAGCATAAGGTGACAGAAATCACACCTCTGTTGGAACTCCGACTCTGCACTGCGATGCTCGCTTGGAGTCGAGGTTGTGACTTTGACAAGCTTGAAAAATATGCCCGTTTAGATGCTGGCGACTTTGTGAGAACCTTTCGGCTTGTCATTGACCAACTCCGCCAAATCCGTCGTGCTATGAGTGGTCACACTGCTCTCGTTGAAAAACTCAACCGATGTATTGGTAAGATTAACAGAGATGTTGTGGATGCGGAACGACAATTGCGAATTGGGCAGGAGGATCTTGATGAAACAAACACTGAGGTTTCCGAACAGGCACCGTCCATTGCCCTTGAAAGTTCCGATAATGCCGAAGCGGAAGATGAAACATCGCTTTCTTAGCACGTTTTGCTTTCGGTTGACAACACTTTGAAAAATTCTCTTGTAGGAGGGAACTCCGATTCCCGACAGACTTTCCCATCAAAATGGTTAAAAACCGAAAACTGAATGACTTTTTTGAAAAGCACTTGTAATGTGAAATAGATTGTATTACAATGGCAGAATAAATGTGTAGAGATGCTGGATATCGAGATGTACTGTCGCGCAGTACGCGAAGATACCAGCACCTTGATAAAAACTAAAGGAGAATAACATGGCAAATCAAGATTTTGGCTTAGCCGGTGCGCTCAAAGTACGTCCGGCTGAAGAAGGCGATGCGACACATTTACACACATTTTGTTTTCCTGAAAAAACCAAAACACAGGTTACGAAGGAATTGCAAGCCGATTTGGAATCAGATGGTCAGACCTACCGACTCGTTGCGGAGTCGAGTGGGTATCCGATCGGACAGATTAGCGTGAGCAAGGATGCCAATGATCCTGAGATAGCCCAAGTCGGGAATCTCGCTGTATCCGGCCCGTTTCGACAATTAGGGGTAGCAGACCATCTCATAAAAGCTGCGGGAACTACCGCGGCAGAAAATGGTGCGAAAACCCTTGAAATTGAGCTTCCATCCTCTGAGGCGAATGTTATTCAGAGATATAAGGATTGGGGGTTCGTTGAAAAGCCGCTTGTTATCCTGCAGAAGGCACTTGATGCAGAAGAACAGGAAGAAGAAGCTGCAGAAGTAGAGGAACCAGAAGATACAGGCGGAGATGAGGATCAAGCGGTTGAGACCGGCGGCGAACAGCAGGAACTGCTTAATGCCTAATGGTGTGAGTTCCGCACTGCCGCTGGCGAGGGTGTTTTTGCTTGGGGTTTTGATAGGGGATTGCTTGGGCGTTTCCCTGCGGATTTCCCCAGTATCCTCGCCTTCCCGAAAGGTCTAACTAATTGTGGGTTTTACCATAGTTCAATTATGTATTTGGGTGGGGCTGTATTAGCAAGTATCTGCGAAGCGACTCACTCCCTACTGGTAGACATAACCTACCGCGGTGAAGATTCAGAAAACCGTCTGACATATTGAATGGCTCTGAAAATAGAGGCGGCACTGACCGACAGTGGCGTAGGAGGAATAGAATGAAAAAAATCTGGCTTACCCTCGCGCTTATACTCTTTGTAATTGGGTGCGGCACCCAGAACGAAAACCTCGCGAAGGGTAAGGAGTTGATTAAATCGGATAAACGTCGCAAAGAGGAACGCGCTGTCCGAGAATTTAAACTTGCGCTCCAGCAACAGATTGATAATGCTGAGGCACACTATCTGCTCGGATTATACAACTCGCAAGAATTTTACGAGCCGAACACCACTGATTGGCAGGAAGCATCGGTCACTGAACGCGGCAAACAGATGTTCCTCGCGTATCAAGCCGAACAACGGAAGTATCTCGAAAGACTTGTTTTTGAGACACTCCGTGATGATGACTTGGATATCCAAAACGCTGCACTTGATGCGCTAAAACGGGTCTATAAGCAAGGCGACAGAAAGCGGCTTCTCAGCCAACTCCAAAAGGCGATTAAGTCCAGTGACAATCGCGATAGGCATAATGCACATTGGGTACTTGGGCATATTGGTAAAGAGGATCCGGCGACGATTGTCCCTATGTTAGTGAAGCTTCTCGACCATCGAAGAATGGAAACTCGCTTGAATGCTGTCAAGGCACTCGGAGAGGTTGGAAGTGAACAAGCCATTCCCACACTTGCTGCCCTGATTGAATCCGGTTCTGCAAGGTGGAAGCGGGATCGAGAAGAACCTGAGGTCCGCCAACTTGCTGTAGAAGCGCTTGGAAAGATCGGTGGTGCTGCTGTACCAGAATTAGTCAAGATTGTGGAGAATAAGGGGTCATCGCTGCGCGTTGATGCGATTCGAGCGTTGGCAGCCCTCGGTGACGAAAAAGTTGTGGAACCGCTCTTAGAGGCTTTAAAGGAACAGAGCAGCCGGGATGTTGTGATCCCTCTTAACTGAACACTAAGTTGTTCTCGTCTCCTTTGGCGCAACTTGCAATCCGAAATGTGCTATAACTATAGAAAGGTGTCTATAGATGAGTCGGATCCAAAATGCGCAATCTTCATAATGCTACTACATGCGTAGTTCGTAACATTGTCCCGCAGGTTTCCTCTATAGGAGACCTGCACTGGGAGAGCGGGTTTGAGAAAGGATTGTCAAAGTTCCAATCCACGTCATTTAACCGCAAGGAATAATTAAAAAATGCTAAAAAAAATAAAACGGTTTCACATACCTCACCGCTTGGTGTTTAGCGTGTCCGTTCTTTTTCTCCTGATACTCGGACTCGGATGTGATAATCAGTATTACGATGAACGCCTAAAAATGCAGGTGCAGCAGTTAGACAGCGACCTGAAAGACCGTTGGTCGACCAGTGGGGTCGTTGTTTTGAATACGACACCCAACGGACCCGCAGATAGAGCGCAGCTTGAGGCTGGTGAACTCATCTCTTATGTCATTACCGAGTACCCTGTCCGAGATGTTGGAGACTTTAACAGTGCTCTGAAACAAGCAGTGGATGAGGATAATAACTTCATTCTTCATTTAAAAGATAAGCCGCCGCTACGTATCGCTCTCCGAAGACGAGGCGATAAGGTTGGATTCAGCGTTGAGGGCAGCGGTACTGTGCGTGTTAAGCAGGTTCAACCGGGGACCCCGGCGGCGAACACTGATATTCAGGTAGGGGACATCGTTGAGAAAATTGTTGATGAGCGCAAAATTTATAGCCTTGATGATTACAAGAAGACGCTCGGAAAACTTTCTGAAAAGCAGTTTACCTTCCGAACTACTGAATTAATAGGCGTGAAAATTGCCGCTGTGGACGCACTTGGAGACTTAGGTGATATCCGCGCCATTGAACCATTCGTAGATCTCTTCAAAAATAGTACAGAGTTCTCGCTCCGGAAAGGAGCAATTAATAGTCTTCAACGCCTCGTTGAATTGAGTGTCCTAAATGATCTGTTTCAGGAGTTTCAAAGTGCCAATGTGAACCAGCTTCCAGCCGATAGCCTTCAGGCACAGCAGTTAGAGTCTGCTGCGATCCTAGGTTTACTCACTGTGGATAGGACCGAGAATACCGCTACCCTTAAAGCTCCCTTCGGGACACAATTCAGACACAGATCCGAAGCACTTTATCAAAAAATTAACGAAGGACAAATCGCTGAACTTGCACAGGCATACATCCAAATTGAAGTGGAACCGGAACAGGAGATTCGACGCGCCTGCCTTGCTATACTCGGAATTCTCAAACCCGTTTCTGCGATCGATCCTCTTGTTGCTGTCCTTGAAAACTCTTCAGAAATTCCCGGCATCCGTTTCCAAGCTGGGTTAGCACTCAGTCAGATTGGTGAACCCGCTGTTGATTCCCTCGTTACTGCGTTTGAAAAGGGAGATACCAGCACGAAGGATATTGCTGTTTCTGCGCTCGGCGGTATTGGTGGCTCTAAAGCGCGGGATCGATTGATTAATGCCTTGGAAAGTAGCACTGAATCTGCGATTCAACTCACACTTGTTGACGCAATTGCCAAAATCGGCGATGTGCCTTCAGTTCGAGCGTTAGAACGCCAGTTGCAACAATATCAGCAGGACGATGACAGTGGAGTACGCATTTTTCTCGACGAGGTTTTCAGGAGTTTGGAAAAGGAATCGATGTAATTCGGCGGAACACTCGCGCAACAGGTTGTGGGCTGCTAATGAAAATTGGACTCATTTCAGACTTGCACACGGACGTTACGCCTTTGAACAAGGCACTTGTCCCACATCTTATTGATGCCGTCAGTGCCGAAAACCTTGATGTTTTAGTGCTCGCAGGAGATTTCGCACGACATTTAGTTCAGCTTTCAGAAACGCTGAATGCTTTTCATCTTGCGGATTTGGCATGTGAGAAATTGCTTGTTCCCGGGAACCACGACATTTGGGCTATTGAGACTTCTACCGTCACAAGCGAACAGAAATGCGGAATTATTTCAGAACTCTGTCATGCTTGCGGATTTCATCCGTTAATGGACGAACCCTTTATCAGGGAAAAAATCGGTTTTTGTGGGACTATCGGCTGGTACGATTATAGTTTTGCCCCGGATGGGTACGATTTTTCCGATGCTCAGTATGCCGAAAAGGAGTTGATGGGAGCTGTCTGGAACGATAAGCGATACGCCAAATGGAATGATACCGATCCAGTTGTTGCCCGACGTTTTGAGGCAGCTCTTGAGATGCAGATTGCTTCTATTCGGGATGATGTATCACGTATCGTTGTCGTCACACACCATGTTCCGTTTCGGGAGTGTATCCGATACCTCGGTGAGTTGCCGTGGGATTTTTTTCGGGCGTTCATGGGCAGCAAAGGGCTTGGGGCACAATGCTTGCGGGAACCGCTTGTAACGCATGCGCTTTTCGGACATACACATCAGGCACTTGATATGCAAATCGACAGTGTACGGGCTATCTCTGCTCCTGTTGGTTATCTTCAGAAAGAACCTACGGCGGGTTTGCAGACTTATGCGACACAATGTTTGGCTTGTTTCGAGGTATAATTGAATTTGAAAGATAGAAAGGAAACCACTATGGAGATAACTTTAACCAACAGCAATGATGCCGGTGCGCTTGAATTTCCGTGGGGAGCGATTAAGTGGCTCTGTAACGATCAGATTGATCCAGAAGCTGAGATGACTTTTGGTGTTGTCTATATTAACGCCGGTGAAGGCAATCCTACCCATTATCATCCGAACTGTGAAGAGCTCATCTATGTCCTCTCTGGTGAGTGCGACCACAAGTTGGGAGATGAGGTTATCCCGCTCAGACCGGGGATGATGCTGCGTATTCCCCGTAATGTCAAACACAATGCCGTCAACACCGGTTGGCAACCCGTGACGATGATTATCTGTTATTCGGATGCCGACCGCCAAACCGTCTTTGAAGAGTGAGATAACTTAGGTTGCTACTTACAAAATTTTGCTTATATGCTGAAACTTCGTAAGAGTAGCCTGCAACAACGGCGCGGGCGGATATACGGAAAGGTACGTTATTTTCCAAATTCATCTAACCGAACCGCAAGGGAAAATTAAAAAATGCATAGGGAATCCCGCTGCAGTGTTAAAATCTGCGGCATCACCTCTATCCATGACGCTCGACTTGCCGCTGATGCGGGCGCAGATTACATCGGCGTGCTGGTTGATGTTGCCGTATCTGAACGGACACGTTCCGCGACGCAAGCCGCCGAAATTGCCAGCGAAAGTCCTATTCCTACCGTAATTCTATTATATAACCGTTCAACATCCGACATCCAAGAAATAGTCTCACAGGTTCAGCCGTTTGCCGTTCAACTCCTTGGACAAGAATCTCCACAACAGGTTGAGGAGCTTAATCGCGCAAGGACATGTGAATTCTGGAAGTCAGTCTATTTGCCAGCGGGCAGTCCTAAAAATGTGGATATACCGGCTGTTCGGGCAGAGATGCAGGCGTACCGCGATGCAGGTGCGGATTTCCTACTGTTTGATAGCGTTGATATGAGTCTTGAGAAACCGAGATACGGTGGTACCGGCAAAACCTGTGATTGGAATGTCGCTGCTGGACTCATCATGGAGAGTCCACTACCGGTTTTCTTCGCAGGTGGGATTCGCCCAGAAAACGTCAAAGCCGCTATTGAAACAATTCAACCCCACGGCATCGACCTCTGTTCCGGCGTTGAGGCATCAAAAGGTATCAAAGATCCGAGTAAATTAGAACAGTTTATGGAGCAGGTTGCGCAAGCTAATTGAAATCGGAGAGATGACTCTCTATAATTGTTGGCGAGAAATTACTGCATTCACATTTTGATATAATTTTTTAGGGCAAAGCTTCGATGTTTCTGCCCGTCAAGCAAAGGAGATTTTTATGAATAATCATCTCATCTGTCCTGTACAGATTTTCAATAAAGGCTTTACATTCGCTATTGTCGTGTTAATAGTTTCTCTGATTTCTATGGTTAGTTTCTCTACTGCCTTCGCCGATGCTCATGAAATGGAAGGCGAAACAGCAGAAGAAAAACCAATGGAGGAAAAACCGAAGATAACAGGTTGGTTCCAGATTGATGTTGATAGTTTAGGCACCTATTTCTTGGTGGGTGCAAGCCATCCACTCAGTGGTGGTATTTCATTTGATTCTAATATCTATGTGAACGATCATTTGGGCGAGTTTGATATGGGGATTACATTCCCTGTTATCGCGAATGACAGCATGGCATTGCTGCTAACACCGATGCTCGGAGTTGGATTCAATTATGTCAGTCCAGATGGTCCCTATGCCTTATACCCGCAAATCTTTGCTATCCTACCCGCCGGTAAAATTTTCGGTTTCCATTGGACAATCGGCACAGTCAAAACCATATTTGATGATCAAAGCCTTAATGAAGTCTACAACCGGACTTACGTTACATACGCGTTAAACGAAACTGTCGCCGTTGGTCCGCAGTTTGAATCTGTACTGGGTCTTGGCGACGGTGGCGGACTGTGGGCTCTCAATTTCGGTGGACGTGTGAACATCGGTTATGGTGAGAATAACACCCTCGGCATATACGTTGGCTATGAAACCAAAAAGGACGAAGGCGAAACCGGACTGACCGGTAGAATGAATTTTACGCGTAGATGGTAGCACGCTTTTCCTTTACCTGTCAGAGTGTAGCAATTGAGAGATTGCTCTTACCAGATAGACATGTGGGCGCGTTTCAAACAGATCCGAAACGCGCCTTTCTCTGTTAAAGAGGCGTATGTGTCTTTTTGTTCCATTCTAACCCAAGTTGCTACCCAATAAGTGTTATTCCAACATATAAACGTGAATTGTTCTGTCTTTCGCACGTGAAAATGCGGGCAATGTTTTTACCATACGTCCCCGTTCGCGAATCCAAGTGCGAACCTTCGCATCCGCGTCAAAGACGTTAAAACTCGCGACATCCACAAGAAACCATAAGCGTTCTTTTCCTGAAGTTTCCCATTTTTTTTCAAACGCCTCCGAATCATCTAATAGTTCACCGATATAGATGTGCGGCAGTTTTGGGAGATAGTACTTTCCCATCTCAGGTTCTGAAAGCACAACTTTGTCAGTGGGTTTCTTTTCTGCTTGTACGACTTCAAATGCCTCCCGCCATTTCGGTCTCCCACCATTCTCAATTTTAAAATAGAGATAATCTTGCGACAAGAGTGTCACGAGGAGTACACACGGCACAAGTATGCCGAGCGTGTTTCCTAATTTCGTCTCTGTTGTTTCACGAATCCGCTCGCACACAACTCCCGCGAGAATAAAGTAGGCGGGTGTTGTCCAAAATAGGTAATAACCGGCGACATTTTGGAGTTGTGATGCAATTAGAAAAAAAATCAATGGTATACCCGCATAACAGAGTAAAAAAAGCGTGGATTTATTGAGTCGCATCGCGATAGGAGCGAAAAAGGCGGTAACAGCGACTGGAATACTCACGCCTTGGACGAGCGTTAGCACGATGTAAAGTGGACTTCGCTGCCACACGTTACGTCCCCATCCTGAGAAGAGGTAGCCCCGAACTTGTGGAAGTGCGAGTGCCAGCACTGGTATCGCAAACGGGATAAAGAAGATGAGTAGATTCAACCACCGCTTTCTGTCAGATTTCTCTAATAGACAGATCACAGCATAAGCGGCTAAAGCTGGAACGATCACAACGGCGAGGGTATGAGACAGAATTAAACAGAGACAGGAAACGAGCGCACCTATCATCAAAAGCGTCGAATCGCGTTCGAGGGCTGTGTAGAAAAACCACGCCGTCAGGATGCCAAAGAAAAAGGTAAAGACCGGATAACGCGCATTTTGTGCCCAGAACAGATGCCAGCTTGAGCAGGCAACGAATGCACCACTGAGGAGTCCAATCCGCCAATTGAAGAGGGTACGTCCTAACCCAAAGACCGTTGGAATTGAGACGATCCCAACTATACACGGAATGAATCGACTCCCCCATTCGCTACTGCCACCCAGCACGATTGATAGTTTCACTGCGAGATAGGGAATCGGATTTGGAATAACTTGCCAACTGTCGAATGAGAGGTTTTGTGCATCTCGAACGGTGAAGACTTCATCAATCCAGAAACTCCATTGCCCCAAGTTCCAAAAGCGGATTGCTGCCCCGAACAGCACAACAACGCTCAAAAGTGCTATTTGCATCTTTTTTGGGCAATGTTTTGTCGAAAATTTCAGCATTTTTCTTACAAATCTGTCCCCTCACTTAACGGTTAACGGTTAGTAGTGATGGATAAATGATTTCTGTTTGTAGTGATCATAAACTCGGTAATTGCTACAGATTCCTACTGACAACAGACACGCAACAGCCAATAAACCGATAGCCGAAAGTGAGCGTAGCGAACGCACCGACTGCCGATAGCCAATTGGCACACTTTTTGCTTAAAATAGAAACAGATGCAGAGTAAGCACTGGTGAAAGCCTGCCCTTTTGTTGAAAAAGGCAGGCAAAACCACTATATCACAAATTTATGCTGAAGTCAAGCGGTCTCTTTCTCCATAAAAGCCGCAGACTGGCACTATCGCACCGTGATTGTACGTTGCTCAAATTTTAATATAACCTTGTAGGCGCGCTTTAAAACGCGTATAAAGGAGATTTTGATGAAAACGCATACGTTTTGGTTGGTTCGTTTGTTAGTAATGGTTTGTATTTTCGCAGTTGGTAGTATCCCTATGGTTTATGCAGACGCACATGAAGCCGGTGAAGAGATGGAAATGGAAGAAGAGGCATCAGGTGCTTCCGGTTGGTTCCGTACCGATACAGATAGTTTAGGGACACAGATCTGGGTGGGTGCCAGTCATTCCCCAAGTTTCCTCGGTGGTCTTTCTTTGGATACCGATATTTACGTCGTTGGGACATTCGGTGAGTTAGACATCGGACTCGGTATTCCAGTTGTTGATAGTGATTCACTGTCTCTGAGCTTCCTCCCCATGGTCGGTATTGGGTTTGACTACGCAGCCCCGAACGGTCCCTCTTCCTTGATTGCCCCGCAGTTGTTTACCTATCTCACTGCTGGTTCCATCTATTTTGAATCTTGGATACAAGGGTTCTTGAATTCTATGTTCGATTATGGTGATGATTCTTTTTACACACGTAACTTTGTCCTCTATTCGCTGAACGATACCGTTGCTATCGGTCCACAAGTAGAAGTAACGTTTGATTTGACCGGAGGCGAAATCAGTAGTATAGCTCCAGGTCTCCGGGCCAATGTCGGCTATGGTGAAAATAATACCCTCGGTGTCTTTGTTGGAGTTGAAACCCAAAAAGGTGACGATGAAACAGGGATTACTGGCAGAATGACTTTCGTTCGCACCTGGTAAAGATAGTAAAGTGTTAGTTGTTAGTTATCAGTTATTAGTAACAAGATGGCGGTGAAGTTCACAGGCTGCTGACAACTGACAACTGATAACTGACTGCTGTTCTACAAGGAGATATTTCGAATGAAAAGTAAGGTTATCATAACAGTTTTGCTACTCACATGTTTGCTGAGTCTGAACGTTTTCGCCTTAAATGGATCTATTGAAGGTGAAAAGGTTTCTGACGCAAAGTATATGGCGGACACATTGTGGGTGCTTCTCGCTGCATTTCTGGTTTTCTTTATGCAGGCAGGGTTCGCTATGGTGGAGGCTGGTTTCACACGTGCCAAGAACGCTGTTAACATTCTGATGAAAAACCTACTGGACTTCTCAATGGGGTCGATTGCGTATTGGGCAATCGGTTTTGCCATTATGTTTGGTACCGGCAGCGCATTCATGGGAACAAGCGGTTGGTTTGTTCCATCTGATTCCACAGCGTTTGCTTCATTAGAATGGAGCTCCGTCCCGACACATGCCGCATGGCTCTTCCAGCTGGTGTTCGCCGCTACTGCCGCAACTATCGTTTCCGGTGCGATGGCAGAACGTACACAGTTTAAAAGTTATCTGATTTACAGTGTATTCATTACCGGTATCATTTACCCCATTGTTGGACACTGGATTTGGGGGGGTGGTTGGTTATCAGACTTTGGTATGTCAGATTTTGCGGGTTCAACCGTGGTCCACTCAACAGGTGGCTGGCTCGCATTGACGGGCGCTATTGTCTTAGGTCCCCGACTTGGTAAATATGATGGTGAAGGGAAACCGAGACCGATTGCTGGACACAATCTACCGCTTGCCGCACTCGGTGTCTTTATCTTGTGGCTCGGTTGGTTTGGGTTTAACCCCGGTAGCCAGATGGGGGCAGACGCGCTTGACATATCCAAAATAGCGGTAACCACGAACCTCGCTGCTTCCGCAGGTGCTATCACTGCTATGATCACTGCGTGGATTTTTCTTGGCAAACCCGATGCTGGTATGTCGCTTAACGGCGCACTCGCTGGATTGGTGGCAATTACTGCCGGTTGTGCCTCTGTGAGTCCGGTATCCGCCGCGATTATCGGCGCACTCGGTGGTATTGTTGTTGTTCTGAGTGTTCTGTTGTTTGAAAAACTTCGCATTGATGACCCGGTCGGTGCCATTTCTGTACACGGTACGTGTGGCGCATTAGGGACGATTCTCCTCGGATTTTTCGACAGTTCAAGTGGCGTTTTCTTCGGTGGAGGATTCGGACTTCTCTGGGCACAGATTGTTGGTGTTGTTGCTGTCCTTGTATGGTGCCTCGTTACTGGCTTTATTCTCTTCTACGGGATCAAGGTTGTTACAGGTTTACGTGTCACTGAAGAGGAAGAACAAGCAGGATTGGACTACGGAGAACATGGCGCGAGTGCTTATCCTGACTTTAATGTCTCCTCAATACGTTAGGAATGTATGATATAGCCTTCGGTTCAGGTAGGACCGAGGCTAAAATATCGAATAGGAACGTCCACACGAAGTTTCACTTATATCCCTGAGTTTTACTTCATGTTTTGTGGACGTTCCGCTTTTTTCGTCTCTACCTCTTAACCGCAGGTTTCAAAAGCTGGATTAAGAAGAGCATGTAGTCCGTATGAAATTATGCTTTAAATGGCATAATTTTGCTTCGTTGCGAGAATGCTTTACATTTGGAGGACGGCTTTAAGAAACGCGTATCCATTGCTAAGCGCACGCTGTTTAACCGCAAGGTAAATTAAAAAACGTTTGATACTATTACGATATTCTGCTAAAATGCTGAATCAATATCTTCTCGGAATTAGGCTCTCTCTTTCAGAAAACCGTGAGTAGGACAAAAGGACTGTCCTTAGAAAAATTGAAAAGGTAGACGAAGTGGTCTACTTTACATAAACAACAAAACAAGCGACCCTTGCTTGTAAATATTATGGAGGATACAGATGCAACAACGATGTGCATCACAATCTGCAAAGGAGCGATCTGGTTATACACGAATTAGAACGCTAATTGTTATTTTGCTGCTGTGCGGTCTGCCGAGTTTAGCGATGGCACAAGAGGCGACTGCTCCTGATTCAGGCGACACCGCTTGGATGCTGACTGCTACTGCCCTTGTGCTCTTTATGACGATCCCTGGGCTTGCCCTTTTCTATGGCGGACTCGTACGTGTCCAAAATGTACTCTCTGTGCTTATGCAGTGTTTTGCATTGACAGGGCTGATTACTATCGTGTGGATTGTCTGTGGCTACAGTCTCGCCTTTAATACCGTTGGTATGGAGGCAGGACAATTGACACTCACTTCTTTTGTCGGCGGACTCGGAACCATGTTTTTACGTGGTATCGGCGTGGACACCCTCTCTGGGACTATCCCTGAAACCGTCTTTATCACTTTCCAATTGACATTCGCCATTATCACACCGGCACTCATCGCTGGGGCATTCGCCGAGCGAATGAAGTTCTCGGCAATGTTGATTTTTTCCGTGGTTTGGTCGATCATCGTATACGCACCTCTCTGCCATATGGCATGGTCAGGTGACGGTTCCTTATTTGGTGATATTATCGGCGCACTCGATTTCGCGGGTGGAACCGTTGTGCACATTAATGCAGGTATCGCTGCGTTAATTGCCGCTATCTTAGTCGGAAAACGACTCGGTTATCAAACAACAGCAATGCCGCCACACAGTTTGACACTCACCGTTGTTGGTGCTTCGATGCTTTGGGTGGGTTGGTTCGGCTTTAATGCTGGTAGTGCTGTTGCTGCTGATGGTGCCGCTGGCATGGCAATGCTCGTTACCCAAGTTTCAACTGCTACCGCCGCCGTTGCGTGGATGTTCGTTGAATGGGCAAAACACGGAAAACCGAGCGCTTTAGGCATTGTAACAGGTGCTGTGGCTGGCTTGGTTGCGATTACCCCTGCTTCAGGTTCTGTCGGACCGATTGGCGCCCTTGCTATCGGTATCGTCTCCGGTGTTGTCTGTTTCTGGGGTGCTACCACCCTGAAGTCGCAACTCGGTTATGACGATTCCTTGGACGCATTTGGTGTTCACGGTATCGGTGGAATTGTCGGTGCCTTAATGACCGGCATTTTTGTCGCTGAGGGTTTAGGTGGTGTTGGATTGAGTGAAGGTATGACAATCGGAAAACAGGTCTGGGCGCAGTTGCTCAGTATCATCATCACTGTCGTTTGGAGTGGTGTGCTTTCATTTATCATCCTCAAAATTGTGGATGCCACGGTCGGCTTACGCGTCGAAGAGGATGAGGAACGGCAAGGGCTTGACCTGTCGCAACACAACGAACGTGGATACAATCTCTCATAGGGGAATTTGCTTTGTGATTTTGCGTGGTTACAACCACGCGTACAAATTAAGGGCGGACCGTTGTGTCCGCCCTTCCAATCTTCCAGTCTTCCAACCCCGCAAACAAACGACGGGATTTCGCGTCCGTCCTAATGCCATTAACCTGTCGTTACTCGCGCGGCTATCTCTTCATCAGACAACTTGTCTTTTTCAACAAATAAGTCCTGATCTGCTTCGATGTTTCCGTATACCTCAACGATCCATCTCGTATCAAACGTATCACCGGTGTTGTGGATAATCAGCGGTCGGGGAGCAACGAGTGTTCCAGCTGTGCGGAGATCGCCGACTCGACGGATGCTCGGTATCGGTAAGGTTTCCAAGAAAGCCGCATCGCTGTCGAGGGCATATTGTCCCGCATCCACGACAACGTTTTTGACATCCGTAAATCCTGCCGCCAGCATACTCCACAATCCCGCCTCACCTATCCCGATCAGGTTCACCTCTGAGACATCGCCTCGGTTTGTGAAGTAGGACAGTGCCGTTACAATATCTTGCACGCGTAACGCTGCTGTTGTTCGGTTATAAGTGGTAAAGTAATTGGTGTCTTCTGATCTCTCATAATCGCTATGCTCACCTGTACCAAAAACGTCTATGATCAGCACTTTCTGGTCAGCACTGAGTAAATCGGTGATGAGTGAGGACGGTTCGCCTGTCTCCGAATTGATTAACTTCTCCTTACCTTCTGGATGAACAATGAGTGTTACGGGATCATGTCCGACTTGGGGTTCTGGACTAAATAGGAGAGCAGGGATAGTGTCTCCCATACCCTTTCTACCAATGACAAGGTGACTCGCCGATAAATTTGTCTGATAAGTTGTCGGAAACGCACCTTCTGGTTCAACAAGCGTTACGTCCGTGCTTTTCGGGATGTGTAACCCGAGTGCGTGTTGTAACCCACTCCCCATTTCTTCGCGAAATTTTTGGAGTTCTGCTTCATTCGTTGGTTTCACTTTTTCAAACGCTTGCTGAGAACGGTTCGCCCAAGTCGGTAGAAACTCGTCCTGTTTCATGGCATGCGCTGGCATCTCGCGTTCCGAGAAAGCTAACAAAGCATCATCTGGCTCAACTTCAAATGCAACCTCTTTAAATGCCGAGAGGTCTTCCGCGCCCAAAAACCATTTTGCGAACCAGGCATACACCGCCTCGCGGCTTTCTTGGTTGTAATTATGTTCTGCGTCTACCTGAACCTGATGCACCTTATCCTCCGCATCGAAGTGGGAATAGATGCTTCGGATGGCAGGGTATTCAACCGTTGGTGTTTTTACTGTCCAGTCGCCTGTCGCCGACACAAGCAGAAGTGGACGTGGTGCCATCAGCGCACCGATTTCAATGTTGCTTGTATCCAAACGGAGGTTTGGAGCATTTTCACAGATACATCCACCTTGCATAGTCGCTGAGATCATATTGACAGGTGCTGAAACCTTAATGCGTTCATCAACCGCTGTCAATATAAATGCCTGTGTCCCGCCACCTGACGCGCCTGTACACCCAATGCGTTCATTGTCTACGTCTGGTAGGCTCTCTAAAAAGTCGATGGAACTGATGCTGTTCTGGAGTTGAAGTCCCATCGCACTGAGTCCCCAGAGTCCTTCATGCGCACCACCATAGCCGTGCTCTATCTGTTTACCGCTGTCGTTATGACCGAGCATATCGTATGCGAAAATGACATAACCCTGTTTCGCAAAGTTGATACAGCGACCGGGGATTGAACCGCGCTCTATATTTTCAAGCCTCCCGCGCGCCCAGTGTCCATGCGGACTCACAATCCCTGGAAATGGACCGGATTTCCCAAGCGGACGGTACAGGTTTCCTGTTGTGAAGAAGCCGGGAAAGGGTTCAAAATGAACTTTTTCGACACTGTAATCATCCCGCTCGATTTTCCCGAATATCTCGGCATTTAGCGGGGTCGGTTCGTGCGTCGGAACTAAGCCGTTGGCAACGCGAATCTGCTGACGCAATGCTGCAGCTTTTTCGGTCCATTCCGCTTTGGTATAGCCGGGAAAAGTATAGAGTGTATTGAGGGTACGTGGTTCGTCGCCTCGGGCATCATTAGCACGCTGCGAAGCCTCAGTAAAAACGTGAGCGAGTTCGTGGTGTTGTTCAGCCATTATCAATTCCTCCGTTATCAATCTACTACCAATGCCCATGTTTTTGTGGGCGAATGTCAAGAATCTTCTGATGTGTCTTCCTCAGCCAGCAACTTCGTCTCTATATTATTGAGACTCTCCGCCATGTTTGCAAATACATTAATCTCTTCTGCTATGAAATAGGAAGCAATTAATAACACTATCCCAGAGAGAACAGAGATTACAGACAAAATCACACTTGAGATAAAAGTGATGTTGCCTCTTGGATCGATCGGAAAGATGGCCAGGAGTTCCCGTCTCTGTAGGAAAGCATCTAAGAACCGCGGAATTCCCGATCCGAAGATTGAAGCCACCAACGTATGAACACCTCCGGCGATGAGTCCAAGGAAACTGACTTCACCTAACAGTTGAACCAATATGACTGTGATAGATACCAAAATGAACTTTGGGTCATTATCCAGTGTTCTGATTTTGTTGGATCTGTTCCAAAACAGCATGGCGAGGATTGTAGCAAGGGCGATGACGATGCAAACTTCCAAGATTGATCCAATGACGGCAAGAATAGATGGAGTCATTTCTAAATCTTTGCTCCCACCTATCGTATCAACACAGATCACAATACTCCACACGCTAATACCTACTGTGACAACTCCCCCGAGAATCTTGACGAGAATTGCAGCCCAACCCCGAAATTGCCTGCCCGATTCCAATGAATCAATCCATGTAATAATACCTTGCAAATAGCGCATAGACTGCTCCCTCCTACCACTACAACTTTTGCTGTGATAGAGCGTTTACCTGAGTCGCAGTCAGTATAGCAGGTCGCGGTGGCTTTGTCAATAATAACATCCTTGATTTTCCGAACACATTCTGGTATAATACAGTCAAAAAGGAATGTAATATGAAAATTCTGGTTGTTGGGCAAGGCGGACGCGAACACGCGCTTGTCTGGAAACTTGCACAGAGCCCACTCGTCGAAAAAATCTATTGCACGCCCGGTAATCCCGGCATTGCACAAATCTCAGAATCTATCCCGATGCCGAATCGGTTCACCGAGTTGGCAGATTGGGCAGAATCCGAAAGCATCGCACTCACCGTTGTTGGACCTGAAGCTCCGCTGGCTGAAGGGATTGTTGATGTATTCCGTGAACGCGGATTGAAAGCTTTTGGGCCCGATAAGCGAGCAGCGCGCCTTGAAGCGAGTAAGGATTTCGCGAAGCAGCTGATGGTGAAAAACGACATACCGACAGCGACACACCGCACATTTACGGATGCCGAGGAAGCGATGGCGTATGTCGAAGATCAAAATGTATCTGTTTTCGTTAAGGCAAACGGACTCGCCGCAGGAAAGGGCGTTATCCCGGGACGCACCTTCAAAGAGGCGGCGCAAGCTGTCACAACTATTTTGATAGACAAGGCATTTGGCGACGCGGGTGATAGCGTCGTGATTGAAGAGGAACTCATCGGTGAGGAAGCCTCCTTTACCGTACTTACCGATGGTACCTACTGCCTCCCTTTTGTCAGTTCGCAAGACCACAAGATGTCCCACGATGGGGATACAGGTAAGAACACCGGCGGGATGGGCGCATACTCTCCTGCACCAGTGATCACACCAGAATTGCACGACTATGTCATGGAACGTATTGTCTACCCTACCGTTAAGGGTATGGCGGATATCGGAAGACCCTTCAAAGGTGTCCTATACGTCGGATTGATGGTTACGGATGCCGGTCCGAAAGTGATAGAATTCAACTGCCGCTTTGGGGATCCGGAGGCACAAGTCCTCTTACCTCGCCTCAAAAGTGATTTAATGCCTTTGCTAATCGCGTGTATTGATGGAACGCTTGAACAGCACGCTGACGTGCAATGGCATAATGAAGCAGCGGCGTGCGTTGCTATGGCTTCTGGAGGGTATCCAGACCCATATCAAACAGGGCAAATTATCACAGGACTTGAAAATGCAAATGCAATTGAAGGCGTTACGGTCTTTCACGCAGGAACGGAACAGAATGGCGAGAACATCGTCACAGCTGGTGGTAGGGTGTTGGGTGTCACTGCTGTCGCAGGTGGATTACACGATGCCATTCAACGCGCATATCAAGGCGTTTCTGCTATTCAGTTTGACGACGCACATTATCGGAAAGACATCGGGTACCGGGCATTGGAACGGAAATGAGGCATGCATATAACCCTAAAGGATACCTTGGAGGGGTTTTTGCTTGGGTGTTTCCCGGGTCTTGTACCTACACCGCTATATCCATAAAAAGATGTCAACTTATGTGAATATATGACGTTGTAATGGTGCAGAAAGATGGGAACTGAATTAACATATAAAATCGCTAAGTGTTGCACGCCACAAGAGGGGAACGCAATTACCGGCTATTTCAAGGAAGACAGCACAATAACTGTCCATCACGCCGAATGTAAAGCACTACGAAGTTTTCGACCGGAGCGGCTATTGGCAATAACATGGGATGAGATACGAGCAACCGAGGTTCCGATGGATTCAGTGTCCCTTCCACCTGAGTTTGCTGAACTTGATGAGACCGATTACTTTATACTGAAACACCACCAAGAATTGGGGATGGACTACTCCATTGTTGTCGCTGAAGCCTTGCGCATTCCGCTTGAGGAGATGCACCAGCGACATCGTAAATTACGGGACTTGGGCGGTTTGAAACGGGTTGAAGGGCGTATCATCCACTATCGCAAGAATATCGTCAAGGGGAAATGGATTAAACACCGAAATCATACGTATTATGAACTGACACCTGAAGGCAGAACGTGGATTCAGGCTTTTGAAAACAAACATACTATGTCAGAGACGTAAGCACCCGGAAATCCCAAAATATGTTGCTTACAAATCTATATTTTACAAAACATAAAATAAAAAGGGAAACGCGGAGGAATTAATCATGTTAAATCATTTGCTAAACTGGGGGATTGATGCACGACGACGTAAAAATCGCACGCGTTCTGTCATCTTATTATCGCTTATTCTACACATGATGTTCGCTATTACCTACCTGTTTCTTCCAATGAATCAACTCAGCCAGGAACAGGCGGATGCACTCGCAGTTGACTTGATTAACGATGCGGACGCTCCCAGAAAACGGAAACCGAAACCGAAACCACCGCTGACCAAAAAGATGTATGATCCGAATCAGCAGCTTGCCAGAGATGCAATGCAGAAGAAGATTGAAGCCGCTCGTAATGAAATAGATGAGGTCATGAAACTCAGTCCACGTGTTGTTCTTAAAGATGTGGAGGTCAACAAGGCACCTTTGAGTGAGGTTATCCCCGATGTCATGACGGACGCACAATTACGGGATGCGGAAGCCTCAAACCTCAGCAGACTTATTGCACAACCCGGGCAAACGGATGGACGCGGTATTGTTACCGGTAGAGTCCGAGCACGCGGCGACGGCATGGGGAGATTCCGTGGTGATGGACAAGGTGGCTCTGACGGTGGACTCCTCGGAGGCGGTGGAGCTACCGGTATCGCAGATCGACTCGGCATCATTGATTTCCTTGATGAATTCGGCGGACCCAAAGATGTCGTCTACTGTCTTGATATAACCGCAAGTATGCAGGCAGCCGGAATGAAAAAATTGCCACTCGCAATAGACGCTCTCAAAGATTCCGTAATGATGTTAGGGAACAATGACAAGCTGAACATTGTAACATTTTCTACACAGGCAGAAGCAATGAGTGAGAAAATGTTACCGGCTAATGCCGGAAATATAAAACGCACTTTGAAGTTTCTTGAGAGATTGAGCACCCACCAAGTAGCTGGAACAAATATTCTCGATGCACTTGAAGTAGCACTAACACTCGATCCATCTATTATTGTTTTGATAACTGATGGGCTGCCTACGACAAGTGATAATTTTCCGATTGAAGTCAATAAGGACGTAATCCTTGAAAAGATCCGCGAAAAAAACGTTAACAGCGCAATTATCTATGTGGTCGCGCTGGAATTTAGTTTCAAAACTTCCGCTGCTGCCGACCTTCTTATCTCTCTTGCCGAAGAGCACAATGGAAAGATAAAGGGTATTGACGGTGGGCAATTGTCTGAATTCGCAGAACAGGATGGATTGACTGATTAATGCGTAGCACACACACATGAGAAAATTAAGAAAATGGCGTGATGTTCTCATCGAAGAGCTTACTGACGACCACGAGGCTACCATTGGATTCCTTCAAGCAGTATTAGTGGATTACCAAATATACGGAGACCCTGCTGCGTTGGGAAGCGCACTCCGAGCAGTTATAGACGCTAAAGGCGGGATCTCGGAACTTGCCAAAAGAACTGAAACGGATCCACAAACACTCTTGGAAGTGCTTTCATGTGAGGCTGCGCCGCGCGTTGATATGCTCGTAACTATTCTTACCGCGCTTGGATGTCGCCTTTCAATTGAATCCTTGGAGAGCGAAGACTTGCGTCCAGCGCGTGTAGGTGTGGATGCTCCGGTTGCACCTCCAGAGGGAATCAAACCCGATATGGCACTCGCCACAGAGAATAAATAGAATTGGACCCAATAAACTTGCTTAATTGATATAACATGAATCGGAGTAAAATATGAATCAGAAATCTGCTACAGGGATCGTTGAACAATTTCGGTTGGAGGGTAAGGTGAGTCTCGTCACTGGGGCAAGTCGCGGCATTGGGCTTGCGATGGCAGAAGGGCTTGCAGGTGCAGGTTCGGATGTCGTCGTTGTGGGGAGAGAGATAGAGACGTTAACCCCTGTTGCTGAGCGAATTGCCAGTGAGACCGGTAGAGATGTCCTCCCTATTCAGGCGGATGTCAGCAATCTTACAGAAATTGACGCGCTCGTCGCACAGACTGTGGAAACTTTGGGGAGACTTGATGTCCTCGTTAATAATGCCGGGGTCAATATACGCAACCCCGCCTTGGAATTTACCGAGGCGGATTGGGACTTCGTTACGGATGTTAATCTGAAGGGCGCGTTTTTTCTCGCAAAAGCTTGTGGTAATGTCATGCAGCGACAAAAATCGGGGAAGGTCATCAACACATTGTCGCTCACCTCAGCGATCGGGCTGCCGACGAGTGTCGCCTATACGGCGGCAAAGGGTGGGCTCCTCCAATTGACTAAACTTCTCGCCGTAGAATGGGCGGAACACAACATTCAGGTCAACGGCATCGCGCCCGGCTTCATCCGAACCGAGATGACTGCCCCCGCACGCGAGGACAACCGAAACCGATGGATTCTCAATCGGACACCTGCAGACCGATGGGGTGAACCTGAAGACTTGGCAGGCTTAACAATCTTCTTTGCCTCTAACGCCTCTGATTTTGTTACCGGGCAAATGGTTTTCGTTGATGGTGGATTTATGGCGGGGAGTGACTGGAGGCGACAGTCCTAAGATGGAAAAAAATCCTGGTACTGGGCAAGCCGAAAGTCCCGCTGCATTGGTAGAGGTCAAGCAGATCCTGAGCGAATTCGAGCTTGAGGGCGTTTCACTCTTTGACCACGCCCCAGTTTTGCGGATACAGGTTTCGGAGGCACAGTTTACGCGTGCCCTCCAATTGCGAGAAACTATAGTCGATCGGATAAAACCCCTTGGGTACCGATTCATCGCACTCGATTTAGATGAATTGTAGAAATTTACATGCTTACGATGGCTTGAATCCTACCAACAAAAATTTGATTTTCATGCCTCAATGTGTTATAATTTTAAAGCGAAACTTGCGAACCAATGCTCGATAAAACTTGATGTTCGTGCTCAGAGACCCAACGAAATCATGGGAGGGCTGAGTGAGATAAAAAGACGGCGAAAAACATAAGGAAACACATGCAGAAAACTGCACAAGAATCTTCACCAACAAAGCATCTTGTCGCAACATACCTCAGCGATGTCAAAAGTAAGGTTGATGCCTGTATTTTTGATTTTCTCCCGACTACCCACAAGCACCCGGATGTCCATCAGTTGTACCAGATGATGTTAGACTACCCGCGCCGCGCCGCGAAGGGATTACGTCCCGCACTCTGCATGCTCATGTGTGAGGCGTTCGGCGGAGATACGCAGCGCGCCGTTAACACTGCCGCCTCACTTGAACTCCTTCAGAATTGGCTCCTGATTCACGACGATATTGAAGATGGTTCCGAACTTCGCAGAGGCGAACCGTGCTTGCATCAAAAGCACGGTATTCCAATGGCTATCAACGTTGGGGATGCCCTCCACTGCAAAATGTGGGAAATGCTTCACCGAAATACCGAGATTCTCGGACATCAACTCGCCTTCCGAATTTTATCTGAATTCATACAGCTTAGCAACCAAGTCGTTGAGGGACAGCACATTGAATTAAGTTGGGTGAACGATAACCGCTGGGATCTTGATGAAGAGGATTACTTAACGATGTGCGTACAGAAAACCGCATGGTATACCTGTATCACACCCTGTCGGGTCGGGGCAATCATCGGTGGCGCGAATGAAACAGAAGTAGATGGACTCGTAGAACTCGGCAAAGAACTCGGTATTGCCTTTCAAATTCAGGACGATGTCCTTAACCTGATCGGCGATGTTGGCAGGTACGGAAAAGAGATTGCTGGGGACATTAGTGAAGGCAAACGAACCCTCGTTCTTATTCATCTTATCAATGCTTGCAGCTCGACTGAAGCCCAGCATGTGATTGACATCATGGCGCGTCCGCGTGATGAGAAGACTGAGGCAGAGGTCGAGAGTGTACTCCGATTAATGCAAAAATATAAATCGATTACCTATGCCCAACAGCGGTCTCAGGCACTCTTACAGGAAGCCGCTGGACGGTTTAAGAACAATTTTGTCCATCTCCCTGATGGACGGGCAAAGCAACTATTTTTCTCTTTAATCCATTTTTTCGTTGAACGTGAATACTAAATAGCTGTCAGTCGTCAGCCATCAGCCGTCAGTTAAGAGGTTGATTTGTAACGATTCACTGACACACTGGTCAGCTGACAACTACTAAAAAGGAGAAGTTAATGAACGATATTTCCTCTGGTAAATTGCGGGGCATCATGAAACTCGCCGATGCGAATGGTCGCTTTAAAATGATGGCGATTGACCAACGGGGTTCCATGGTACAGGCACTCGCAGACGCGCTCAACAAGGACAACGCTGATGTCCAATACGAAGATGTCGCAGCACTGAAAACTTTGATTACCCGGGTCCTTTCCCCAAATGCAACAGCGGTCCTGACTGACCCAATTTACGGGCATCCCTACTCTTTAGCCGCGATGCCACGGGAGGTCGCATTGCTCTTAGCCTATGAAGAATCAGGCTATGTCAGCGAAGGGGTCGGTGAGAACGAACGTCTCTCCAATCCGATTGAAAACTGGAGCATTGCCAAGGCACAACGCGCCGGCGCAGATGCCATTAAACTCCTCGCCTATTACCACCCTGATGCCTCCGCGGAGACTCTTGAACACCAGCAAGCCTTTGTACGTCATGTCGGAGACGAATGCGAAAAGCAGGATTTGCCGTTTTTGCTGGAATTAGTGAGTTATGCCCTTGAAGGTACGGCGAAGAGCGTCGCCTTCGCGAAACAGAAACCTGACCTTGTAATTCGGAGTGTCGAGGAATTCACAGATCCAAGCTACAAAGTTGACATTCTGAAATTAGAATTTCCTGCCGATCTGAAATACACAGCAGATTATCAAAATGCCAGTTTTTATGCTGGGGACTCTGCGTATGAACTCGCCGAAGTGAAGGAAATCTGCCAGAAATTAGACGATACCTCAACACTACCGTGGGTGATTTTGAGTGCCGGTGTAGATATTGAGGAATTCATTGAGAACGTTGACCTCGCGACCGGTGCCGGGGCAAGTGGTTTTCTCTGTGGCAGAGCTATCTGGAAAGATGCTGTTCAATATTATCCTGACACTCAGGCAGTTGAGCGATTCTTGGATGGCGAAGCAACAACGAATTTCAAGAACGCAAACGCTGCTGCGGAGAACGCGTTACCGTGGTTTGAGCATCGCCAATTTGGGGGTGCTGGAAACGTTCAGATTGCCAAGCAATCCGCAACGTGGTATCAAGATTATTAGGTTGTATTTACCTTTACCGGGTTACCGTTTCGACGGCAGCGCACTCTGAATCTTCTTGGAAATTTTTTGGGCGATATGGAGGGTCGTTTCCTCGGGAATCTGCCCTCCTATTTCGGCGACCAGCACGACGATAGTCTGTTGTACGAACAAAAAATTCACTCCAGCCTGCCATACCACATCACCCAACCCATGTTTGTCATTTGATGGAGGTTGATAGATAGAATCACGTCCACCTAATTTTCGCACAGTCTGCGCTGAAAGCCGAAATCTGCCTTCATCAGCGGCTGTACGTGCTTCATCGTCTGACTCGAAGAACCAGTAATGAATGGCAACTTGCTGTGCTGCTGTGTGGTTTAACCACCATCTGTCACGCCAGCCGAATTGGGCAGTCGGGCGCCTTGGAGCTGTTGGAGAGTTGATTTCTTGGGCAGAGGTATGATGTGCGGCTACGTCCGCCAAGTCATCAGTTGTCAGTTGAATGGATTCAAGCGTAAGTTCCATGTGGGTATGATAACATCATTCATCGCTAAATTTCAAATTAAAAACAGGACATGCTGCAACGAATATGTTAAATTATGAAGGTTTTTCCGGCACAAATCAACTCATAAAGAAACGGTCAGCAGTCAGAAAGATAGCCATCAGCAATCAGCAAGAGAATTTCACTTCACCAGAAATCTCTTTACTGACGGCTGAAACCCGATGGCTGAAAGCCATAAAGATATGAGAATATTAGCGCGGTATATACTTAAAGAATTTTTTCCACCGTTCATAATAGCACTTATCTGTTTTACCTTTATTCTCATCTTCGATGACCTTTTTCGGTTGACGAAGCTGTTTGTACAGAAAGGGATAAGTCCGATTTACCTTGTCGAATTGCTCACCTATGTGATGCCAGCGACGGTTGTGTTGTCTCTTCCGATGGCGGCTTTGGTCGCAATTTTACTTTCTCTCGGAAGACTCTCTACCGATAATGAGATCATCGCGATGAAAGCACACGGGGTCGCTTTCCATCACCTGATGCTTCCCCTTTTAGGCATTGCAGTGGTGCTGAGCGTCATTGATCTCGGATTGATGGACTACGCACTACCAAAGGCGAATCTTGCTTACGCTACACTCAAACGCGATATCCAAAGACACAATCCGACGTTCGTTTTAGAAGAAGCTACTGTCATGAAGGAGTTGGAGAGAGAAGGCAAATTGTGGATGTACGAATCCACGGATGCCAAGAATGGTCGCATGCAGGAAGTCAAGATATGGGATGGTATCTGGACAGGGCGTCCTCGGTTCAGTCATGCGAGAGAAGGCACCCTCGGTTTTGAAGGTGGCAGAGCCATGCTCACGCTTTACGATGGGCTCACTTACGAGCCAACAACCGATAATTCAGATGGGTATCGTATAACAAAGTTCCAGCAGCAACAACTTGCACTGCAATTAAGCGAGGATCTGGAGCGCGGTGCATTTCAGAACCAGACACCACGCTCGATGCGTATTTCCCAGCTTAAGGAATTCGTCACTAACCTACGATCTGCTGTAGAAACCAGCCAAAACCCTGACTACACCCGCAGTAAACTCCGTTTTGCGCAGGTCGAGTATCACAAAAAGTTCTCTATCCCCTTCGCGTGTTTGGCATTCGGGTTAATGGGCGTGCCGCTTGGGTTGATGGTAAAACAGAGCGGTAGGATGATTGGCTTTGGTGTCGGCTTAGCTGTGATCTTGGTTTACTACTTACTGCTTCAAGTCGGCCAAAGTCTGGGTTTGAACGGTATGTTATCTCCTGCACTTGCCATGTGGCTTCCCAATATTGCTATTGGCGCGTTCGGCGTTTGTCTCAGTATTCGTATGATAGGCGAAGGGACGCTGCGGACGTGGCGGGACCGGGACAGTAAGGTGCCACTTGTCGTCAATAGGAAAGTTGAATCGTAATCGAAACCTCCCGCCGTATGCAGATGCAGTTTTCAACCCTGTAAAAATTGGAAATATTTTATATAGGACACACGTCTTGAATATTTTAGATCGGTACCTGCTTCGTGAATACCTCAAAGCCTTTTTTGTCGGGCTTTTGTTCTTTATCGCCTTGATTATTATCGTCCGTTTGCTGGATAAGGACATTAAGAAGTTTGATGATGATGTTGCTTATATAACAGCTGTTAAAATTGTGCTTTTCCAAGCACCACGTCGGATTATGGAAGTGGTGCCCGTTGCCGCATTTGTGGCTATCTTTTTTGTGCTGGGGAAGATGGTACAAAGCAACGAGTTCACTGCAATGAAAGCGGGCGGTCTCAGTGTTTACCGGCTCCTCGCGCCTGTTTTGATTGTAACGATCGTTATTTGTGGACTCTTCGCGCTTTTTTATAATCGGGTCGCGGCGCCAGCCTTTCATGAAGCACACCTCTTACAAAATAAGGTGAGACCGCGTCGCGGTAGGAACATCGTCTTTAGAGGCAAAGATGACCGTATCTTTTACTCACAGCGGATCGCCTTAGACGCACGCAAAATCCAACAACTCACTATCTATGAACATGATACAGAGGGGAAACTCGATCGCGTAACGTTCGCGAAATCAGCGGCGTGGACACCTACCCAGTGGCAATTAACGGATGGATACATTCGCCACTTTGAAAACGGGGTCGAGGTGGATTATGAAGCTTTCGATACACATGCAATTGCGCGTCACGAGGATCCTGCCCGTTTTATCGGAAGTGAAAAAGATCCCAGGGCGATGACAATCGAAGAACTCCGTCAACAGATCGCCTATAAACAGGAAGCGGGACAGATTTCGCGCAAGGAGCAGGTAAAGTTGTATCACAAAACAGCGTATCCATTTGCTGCTGTCGTTGTTGTTATGCTTGGCGCGCCTATCGCTATCCGTTTTGGTAGAGCAGGTTTCTTCGCTGGTTTGGTGATGGCTTTCTTCCTCTCTTTTATCTATTGGGCACTTTCCTTCGCAACGCTTGAGGGATTGAGTGAAAGTGGCAAACTTCATCCGTTTCTTGCTTGTTGGGGAGCGAACCTCCTGTACGCTGTTGTTGGAGGTATCATGATCTGGCGTACCCCGAAATAGGATGTAGGAACGAGGTTTTCTAAGGACGGTCACCTTAACTACCCTTTACTGCGAAACGGGCAGGTTCTTGATGAATCCCATCTATTTTCAATGATACACTTGTTTTTTCTGTAAAGCCTCTTTTGAACAGGCACCCCAGAGCGAATAGCCCGTAATGAAATGGAGGGCGGATATACGGAGAGGGAAATAAAAGTTTAAACCTACTTCACCGAACCGCAAGGAAAATTAAAAGAATTGGCAACTTCTTCTTCAAAATCCGCAGTTTCACACCTATCCCTTTTATCTTCGCGCTACTCTATTTTGCTGAACCTCTGTGGTACACCGTCGTAATGGGTGTGTTGTGCATTGCCGCAGGTGAATTTCTCAGAATATGGGCGGTCGGATATGCCGGAGCATCCACCCGGGCAAGAACACTCGGGGCAGCGCGAGATCTCGTCACAACAGGTCCCTATCGTTATGTCCGAAATCCGCTCTATCTTGGTAATTTCCTACTCAGTCTTGGCGTTTGTTTTGTCGCGAATGTGTATTGGCTCATAGCAGTGTTAATTGTTGGCTATTTCTTTCAATACCTACCGATTATTGCCCTGGAGGAGTCGTATCTGATGGAATCCTGTGGCCAGGTCTATCAGACATACCGAGAACGAGTATCCCGCTTTATTCCTCAATTTCATCCGTATCCCTACCCATCTCCGCATGATTTTTCTTTCTCACGCGCCATCAAAAGCGAAAGGCGGACGTTGACAGCAATTATCTGCGTCATCGGATTGATTTTTGCAAGACAGATTGTTGACTATAAATTACTGTAAGTGTACCGCTGTCCCCTCGGCAAGGTAGGTGCGATTTCCAACCGCACCGATTCTGAGCCCAAACCGTGTGTATTTTCAATCCCCTCTTGAGTCCCGTAGGGTTTAGTGGCTTGGGTGTTTCTTCAGCATAAACTTCCCATCCCTCGTTTTTTCCAAAGCAACTTCAGTCTATGATATGATAACTTGGAAGGAGGAATCAAGATGCTTGACAAGCCAGGAAAAAATAAACAGAGGTCGTGGGAAACAGCACAAGCGTTTTCGTTTTTTGCACTTTTCGTATTGCGACCCGATATCGAAAGTATATTTACATTGATTGCCCTTAGCCTCGTGTTGATTGGTTTGGGTATCAGTCCCTTGTACATTAAAAGAGACTCTGTTTCTATTGCTACTGCCAGTTGTATTATGATTGCCTTCGGAGGTGGTATTGGTGGGTTGACAATTGCCACACTTTTAGAAAGGCTGTTTGCTGAAACTCCGGCACAGATAGCGGATAGTTGGGTAGCGAGTGTTACTTTAATATGTTCAAGTCTGGGAATTTTGGCGTGGATATTTATAGTTCTAAAAATATCGCCTGTATCTCGTCCACCGCGTGTTGCTGTTGGTCTTTTTGCTCTCGCAAGTGTCTACGCGCTACTTTATGGTATCTTGACAATAGGGATAGTTCTTTCCGATGGATCGCTAATAATTCCAGAGTGGGGAAAGGGGATAGCGTATCTTTTAAATGGTGGCGCAATGGTGGGATGGATCCTCCTCGTTACACGGCAAACATCTATTGCCAATCGTAAAGTGTTGGTGATAGGTTCGATGATTACTGGAGTAAGTACTGTAATCGTCGGAATTATCCATATCTCCGATGCAATTTGGTAGTGATAAATAGTTATATCTGCCCATTAGTTCTATCGGGTAGACGACGCAGGCATAATCAAATCGGTAAGAAGGTGCGATGTTTGACAGAACTGCAAAAATCTCTAAAGTAACATGGAAAACAATACTCTTGAATCCATTGATTTTCGGGACTATGGCAGTTTCATTGGATAGCAACAGTGTCCTCTCATTGATTTGTACTGGTGTTATCGTAGTTGTATCAGGCTTAATGCCACTTGGCGTTCCACGGGTGCCGCGATCTGTGCTGATCGCTTGCGGTCTCATGTTTACCTTAGGGTGTGGGATAGGCAGTTTGGGACTGGGTAACATATTGGAGCGTCAGTTCCCCAATTTTCCAGTTGTCAGTCAGGAGGAATGGATCCGATGGTTACCTTCAGCTTTTGAGAACCTCGCAATTTTGGTATGGCTTTTCGTTGTTCTGCACATATCCCCCGTAACCCGTTCCTTGTTTATGAGTGCAATTTTCGTTGCTGCGGCGGCTGGATACGCACTCACTTCTGATGCCCTTGCGATAAGAGACGCACTCGTGTTCGGTGTGACTCGCGAAATCACAGATTGGGAACAGGCAGCGGAATTTCTTTTGAATGGTTGTACGTTAGTCGTTTGGGCACGTCTGATAATCAGAAAATTGGCCTCTACCTCAGCTGAGAGAATGATTGGAAGTTGTACCCTGTTTGTTGGTGCCACTATGATCTTAGGAGGCACTTTTTTCATTCTATGGGACATATTTTCATGATACTGGAATGTATAACAGAGGTAGAGGCTTCTGGAATTCACAATTTTCTTGACATTATTTTCACAAGAGTGTATCATGAGAAGCGATGATGTTGTTCGACTTTCGGACGTGTATTCACAAGTTCCTGCCCAAACAACCTGAAGCACACCTGTTCACAAACAGAAGGAGACGCATCTCATGAAAAAAATGTATTTCTCGCCCATGATGTCCTCCATCCTCCTGATACTGTTGGTTTTACCCGTTAACATCGCCTCAGCGCGAGCGTTTAACAACGATTTCGAGACGGGCGACCTCACGGATTGGGAGACGGACGGAGAGGCATTCGATTTCCAACCGACTTGGGGAGATAACCCAACAGCGCGAGGCCGCGGTCAGCCCTCTGAGCATCAAGGGGATTGGTGGTTAGGGTTATACGAAAAGTATCAAGGTCCAGATAAAGGGAAAAAACTCGGACAGAATCCAGGTGCCACGCAAGGCGATGGACCCCAAGGCACCCTCACCTCGATCGAGTTCACAATTATCGGAGAAACGATGAATTTCCTCATCGGCGGGGGCAATCACCCGTGGAAGGATGACCCTGCACCGTGTAGTGTTGACCTTGAGATTAACGGAAAGGTCGTGATCACATCAACCGGGAACAACACTGAAACGATGGCACGAGTAGAGTGGGATGTCTCCGACTTTGAAGGGAAGACCGCCCAAATTGTTGTTGTTGATAACAATAGCGGTGGCTGGGGACATCCGAACTTTGATGACATACATCAAGCCGATTCGAGAGGAAAAAATATTCCGTGGGAGCAGGTTTTGTCTGTTGATGCCCGCGGAAAGTTGGCTGTCACTTGGGCACAGATGAAGAAGTACTATTAGTTTGAGAATTGAACAACATTATCATTCTTTCAGGCTCTAATAGACGGAGTGCTCTCTGCCCTATAACAACTATATCTGCGTCAATCCTGCGCGCTCCCGGAAACGATTGAACGTTTTCAGAATCCCTTGTTCCATCGGGTAGTCGGGCGTAAATCCCATCTCTTCAGCGATAGGCGTTGCATCGTAGTCCCACGAGATTCCAAATACCCCTGGTTCCAGCGTAATCTGTGCTTCTGGCACTAACGTCTTGAGATACGCCACGCCGTCTTTGACGGGGCGGATACCACCTTTCACATTGAAGACGCGGGTCTGTGTTGTTGGACAGGTGCAAGCGACCACGATTGAACGAGAGACATCTTCTACATACTGCCAATCCACCGCATCATCGCCAAACGGACAGACGTGTGGTTTTCCTAATGCCACTGCTTCGATCATTTGCGTTGTGAATGAACTCATACCGCGTGTTCTACCGACGCCGTAGACCGCAGTAAACCGAAGTCCGATCGAATCCACACCATACGCATCAAAATAGTGCATTGCGTATCTTTCGTTGAGGGATTTGCACGCGCCATAGATGAACTTCGGATAGTGTGGGGCATCGTTGAGAATCTGTTCGTGGTTGTAATCCTCTGGCGCGCCGAAGACCGCAACACTGCTTGCCCACACAACACGTTTGAGGCTGAAAATACGTGCTGCTTCCAATATGTTGATCGTGCCTTCACAAACCACCTTTAGTGCCTCCGGTGGATTCGCATTGCACGCCGGTACTTGCCACGAGGCGAGATGGATAATCCGATCAATCTCATGTTCTTGGATAGTGCGCAGGATGTGTGGTAGGTCGGTGATGTCACCCTGTACGAAGGTGAACCCTTCAAGCTGTTCGTCTGTGAGTACCATTTTGGGAATGGTGAGGTCGTAAGCAAAATCGTAAACGACTACCTTTTCACCGGTGGCCAATAGGTCCCGGATGACGTAAGTACCGATGCACCCCAAACCACCGGTGAGCAGATATGCCATAATGTTTTTCTCCTTCTTTTTAACAGGCGCGATCGGATGACCGCGCCGATCTACCAAAACAGGTGCTAACTCGCTTGGAGCGGTGTGTCCACATTCACAAGGATATCTTCGCCCTCTACTTTAACAGGATAGGTGGGTAATTTCTCCTCACCTGGCCACACACACTCACCTGTTGTTACATCAAACTCCCACATGTGGAGTGGGCACGTAACACAGTTGTTGTCTAAAAAGCCGTAACTCAAAACGCCACCGAGGTGTGGGCAGATGTTGTTCATGGCGTAATACTCGCCTTTCACATTGTAGATGCCGATGAAAACACCTTCGACTTTCACACCAATACATCTACCGGGTTGAATCTGGTCGGTTGTCGCGGCTTTTACAAATTGTGACATAATTTCTCCGTCTTTTCGTGCCTTTTACGAAGCACGAGATGTGAAGTAATCATCAGAGGAATAGTTTTCAGTTCGGAATTTCTGCGAAAATCCTTTCAGCATGCTTCGCAGTGAGAATTAAGAGGTTTTCGTTGAACAACCTCCTCTTTTAACTGACGACTGATAACTGATAACGGGTGACTCTGATTGCTGATTGCTATTCTTCTGAAAGATTTCGGTCCTCGGCTCTGGTTCCAAAATAGATGAGAACTGTCTGACCACGAGACCTACTTACGAAACCACGCTAAAATTTGCTTTATCTATCCTGGGCGGATTAGGCGTCATCCATTGGATACAGGCTACATCCGCCGTCTACGAGTAGCACTGTTCCCGTCATATAATCTGCAGCGGTGCTGCACAAAAATAGAAAGGCGTCTGCCACCGAATCAAGCGGTTGCATAACGCCGAGTGGAATTGCTTTCTGTGCCCGAGCACGGTAGGTTGGATCCGTATCCCACTGTTGTTTTGCAAGCCCAACGCTGACGATCCCGGGTGCGACTGCGTTTGCGCGAATGCCTTTGTCGGCGAGTTCCCGTGCAAAGGAACGCATTAACTGCTTCATTGCAGCTTTGCTCGCGTTATACGGTCCAATCTCGGGCCACGGCACATCCGCGACCCATGATGTCGTGAAAATGAGTTGTCCTTTAATACCGTCTTCAAGCATTGAACGGGATGCGGCACTGCCCAATAAGAACGCTGTCCGCACATTGACCGCCATGGTCTCATCCCACTCTTCTGCATTGTATTCCAACAACGGTTTCGGAATCACCATACCGATATGGCACAGTGCCACGTGGATAGGTCCAAACCGTTCACGAGCCGTATTTACCAACATATCGGTTTCATCGGTGTCCGTCAGGTCTGCCTTAACATAGTTTATTTTTTCTATGTCGATTCCATTCTGACTGAGTCGGTCCTCTGCTTGTTGATCGGACAGGATGTCGTTCACCGTTAAGTTTGCGCCGTGTGTAATTAATTTTTTTACGATTCCAAGTCCGATCGCTCCGCACCCGCCGGAAATAACGATATGTCGTCCAGCGAGTGCATCCTTAAGGAAAGCCATTGCCGGATTCTCCTATTATTTCGCCTTTACTTTGCCTTCACCGCGCGGGTCCGTGCCACCGTCGTGGTGTGTTCCATCGTCCGAGACGCGAACACCGTGTCCTGGACCGCCGATGCCAGCACTTGCGGTAACTTCGTGTCCGAGGTCTCGTAACGCTACGAGCACATCTTCACCGGCGCGAGATTCAACTTGGATCGGTTCGGCACCATCGGAATGGAACCGTGGCGCATCCAGTGCCTGCTGCATTGAGATTTGTAAGTCTATAAGACCGACGCTGATGTTGAGTTGGTTGTTCGGGATAGTTCTGCCGCCGGGGATACCGTAAGTGGCGAAGGGTTTGCCGTCCCGCGTGGCGAGACACGGAGCCATATTGTGAAGTGGACGTTTACCCGGTCCCACTGAGTTCGCAATCCCCGGTCGTGGATCGAAACGTCCGACACCGTGTCCAAAGAGGAGCCCTGTTCCCGGCACTGTCACCATTGAACCGAATCCACCGCCGTGCGTTTGTGTAAGGGATACCATATTCCCGTGTGCATCCGCAGTAGAAATGTGACTCGTACAGTTCATCGGCTCGTAGTAGACGACCTCTCCCGGTTGCGGTAATTCAAGACCCGCCTTCAGTTTTTCGCTGAGTGAACCGGTGAAACTGTCGGAGAGTTCCGTTTCGATATCTATATCAACGAAATTTGGGTCACCGAATCGACGGAGTCTTTCGGGCCAGCAGATTTTCATGGCTTCAGCGAATAGATGAAACCTTTCAGAGATGGACATCGCTGCTACATCAAATTCCTCCGCCAACCGGAGCATCTGTAAAGTGGTCAGTCCACCTGCTCCGAGCGGTGCTGTATAGACCGAGTAGTCTCGATACTGAATTTTGTAAGGGTGTGTGATGAAAGGACGATAGTTCTTGAGATCGTCCGCGGTGAGGCATCCGCCTAATTCCTGAATGTGGTTTGCGATTGTTTCGGCGATGGCGCCTTCATAGAATGCGGCGTGCCCGCCTTCAGCGACTGCCTCCAAGGTTCGGGCGAGTTCAGGATTGGTGAGTGTTTCGCCTTTCTTCGGCGGTCTGCCATTTTTGAGAAAGACACGTGCCGTTTCGGGGAAGTCTTGTTTCCATCGCTCCGCATTTCCTGCGATCCCACCACGGTTTGCAGTGTTCGGAGCATAGCCGTAACGCGCAGAATTGATGGCGGGTCGGAGGACATCCGCGAGTGGTAAACTTCCGTACTCCTCTAAAGCCAGACACAAGCCAGCGACGACCCCCGGTACCCCAATAGATAACGGTCCGTGAACGTTTACGCGTCCCGGCACTCGGTAGCCGGCGACTGCGTCAGGAGCCTCTTCAATCGTAAACATGTTTTCGGAGGTCGCAGCCGGTGCCGCAGTGTTGTAGTCTATCGCGATAACGTCTTCCATTTGCTTGCGATAGATAAGAACACAACCTCCGTAGCCCGCGATACCATTGTGCGAAGGCTCTACAACCCCTTCCGCAAACGCTGCCGCAACAGCTGCATCAACGGCGTTTCCACCCGCAAGGAGCATTTCAAACCCCGCTTGTGCAGTGCGAGGGTGTGGTCCGGCGACTGTCCCATATTCCCGTTTGTGTAAATTCACAAGTTTCTTCCTTTTTCTTCTTGTCTTCTACCAAAATCTGTAGTCCGTAATGAAATGGAGGACGGATTTAAGAGAGGAATGTTAAAGTGCTAATCTACATTGTTTTACCGCAAGGAATAATTAAAACTTCTTTCGCTGAGTATAATACGCGAAATTCTAAAAGTTTTTTACAGAATTGTCAAGTATTTCAAGCAGTGTGGGTGCTTTTTCGACATATTATAGTAAAATTCAATATTTAAGGGGATATTTTTGCTGTAGGTGTGATTATCAATTTTGCGGTGTCAAAACCCAATCCTTTAGGTTTGGGATGTAGACACCGCCCTCTTGGAAAGGACCCAAACGTTCATTTTCCTTGACGTTTGGTCCGAAATTGTGGTATAATACTCGTATCACACTGGACCGACATGTAAAGCGCAACCGCTGGGTTGTGTGTCGGTCCCACCCACTTTACAGGGGTTAAAAGTGTGATGTGTGAAAATCTATGAGAAACACAAAACATAAACTTTTCAAAGATAAGACGTTGCGCCACTTGCACGACGACTTGAATATCAGTGGCGTTGTGCGAAATCACTTCATTGCCCTCTGTATGCGATATTACCGTCGGTATGGGAAAGGACTTTCCTATCGGAAACTGTCTTCCCATTTGACGAAGCTCAAGAAACTTGAGAAATACAAGCATTGGAATATCCCTTACGCGTGGTCATTACAAAACGTCCTGAAGCGTTTAGCACAGTCTTTTCATGAAATGAAAACACTTGGTAGAGGACACCCGCAGTTCAAGTCGTGTAAGAAACACAAAGGGATGACCTTTAGTGGTGAACAGGTCAAGATTGAATATCTTTTACCGAAACAAAAGAATGAAAGAAACCACCCAACGTCTAGAATCCGTCTCAACGGGCGTTGGTATCGGTTCGCCTTGCACCGTCCCATAGCAGGCGACATCAAACGTGTTCAGGTTACAAGGGACGCACTCGGAGACGTGTATATCACCCTCACAGAAGACTATAGTGAAGTCAAAATAGAACCCAAGACAGGTAAAGCTGAAGGGTTCGACTTTGGAATCAAAGACTTCCTGACTGGTAGTGACGGTGAACGCTACGGGTCTCCCATGTTCTACACACAGAACGCTGATAAGTTAGCGAAAGCACAAAAGGCACATTCCCGTAAAGTCAAAGGGTCTAACAACAGAGAACGTGAACGCAAGAACGTTGCGCGTATCCATAAAAAGACGACAAATCAAAGGGCAGACCACCATTGGAAACTTGCGATAGACTTGTGCCGCCAGTTTGATATTCTGTTCTTTGAAGACCTCAACCTTGAGGGTATGAAACGCCTTTGGGGGAAACAGGTCTCCGACCTTGCCTTCGGTGAGTTCATGCAGAAACTCAAACACCAATCCCATAAGCGTATCCGTTCCGTGTTGAAGATTAACCGATGGTCTCCAACAAGTAAGTGCTGCTCTGTGTGTGAACATAAAAATGATAACCTCACGCTCGCAGATAGGAACTGGACGTGTCCAGAGTGTCATACACACCTTGACCGCGACCCGAACGCTGCGATGAACATTCTCAAGGAAGGGGTAGCTTCCTTTGGCTTAGGAGTCGTAAGACCGATGGTCCTGTTCAACAGGATTGTCGGCATCTCCGTTGAAGCGTCCAGTCCGCTTCTCAAATCCACAAATGCTTCTGCTTAACTTTTGCAGAAGCCCAAGTCTTTAGTCTTGGGTCTATCACGAGTTTAACCATAGGTGCACCGGATTCACCCAAAGTCCAATAATTGCTTAAAACTATGATGAATCCCAAAAATAGCAATTTTTGTAGATATAATTTGCTTTTTATCTGAAAATTTTGTATCATCTTTAGTTATCTATGACATTAATATATTTATATAAGTAATAATTAAAAATAGACCTAAATAACTATAAACGGTGGCACTTCACACATTCTGCTCCTATTCGTTGTTTATTGCTGGCTGCAGGTTGTCTTGCATAAAGGCAGACATAAACCATGAGTGAAACGACTACTGATTTAAAAAAAGGAGAAATCACATAAATGATCGTTGGTTTTGTATCGATAACCAATTCTACAACTTGTCTAAATTTAGGAAGGAGGTTAAATGCATAAGAGATCACTTCTGATATTTTTGCTAACGTTACTGACTGCGCCCGCATTTGCGCAGACGGGGATTCTCAGCCTACCCATCGGAAAAAGCGCACTTGGGCTCGGTTTCCAGTGGTATGATCCACCGTCGAACCTTGAGCAAAGAACAAGTAACGCGCAGCATAGATTCCGAGCACAAAATATCAGAGGCAGCCTCGACTACCAACTCAACCACCAGTTGAAGGTCTCTTTTCTTCCGAGTGTCGCATTCTTGAATATCGCGAGTCAGGATACAATTGATGTGCCGCCATCGCCATCGGCGGAATTGCGATTGACAGCGACAGGGCCTTTAGACGCTGAAAAGACTTTAGACTACTTTGTGAGAGGGAGTGTGCGGAGCGACTACACACAAATTCACAGTGGCGGTCGGGCGTTGCATTATCTGAACGTAAATCTTATGGGTGGCGGCGGATTCATCTTCAAACTCGAAACAGCAACACAGTGGCAATTTAATCCTTTTTTTGGCGTGTTCTATTCAAATATCTGGCAGAACACTTCTACAACCCGGGAGATCTTCACTGACGACACATACAATCTATTTACAGGTGAAGCTGGCGTTGAAATCCAAGCCTCTCCAACAACACATATCATCGGGAGTGTCGCGTTCTCTTTTGAGACATCTGAGGTTATCTACAATGTTGGGATCAGCTTCCGCTAAGGAGTCGAGAGACAATGAAATTCACAATCTGTTTTCTTATGATTTTTATGTTAGCAGGGTGTATTGCGCCACGTTATCCAATGGAGGAGGTTTCAGTATCAGATGAGTACACAGAGTCTATCATTCCACCATGGGACGAGCGTATAGAACCAGATAACGAGTCTGAGACTACTGAAAATTCTAAAAGGTCTATGCGTGATCTGCTGAATCAAGACAATATCGGTTACCATTTTCGCAAAACGAGATGGGGGTTCAGCCGAGAGCGTGTCGAACTTTCTGAAGTCGGTAACACGGTATTAGAGAGAACACCACAAGTCCTTGTCTATAGATCCAAAATCAACGATGTCAATTGCCATCTTGTCTATACATTTGAGAAAAACAAACTACGGACAGCAGGTTATATCACTGTTGATCCCGTTCCAGATGCCGATGATCTCAGAAAATCAGTCGTTGACAAATATGGCCCCCCAGACGGACAAGAAACTTACGAAGATGGACCGAATGAAGGGCTTCGGGAAATGATATGGACAACCGGGGATACAGTGATATTTTCCAACCTATATCCTACTGTGACACAGGAAACTATAACGCCATACGACCGTACCGATGGCGGATTGCTTAAGGGCTTACTCGAAAAACAACGGTCAGAGACACAAGCAGGAAATCTTGTCTATTACACGGGGGTTCACGCACATGTTGATAAAGCGTTTTTCTACAAGCTTCAGACACTTCGTTACCCTTTGGATGAATTAACATCTCATGAGAAACAACTTATGGGTGTTACTGTGAGAGGTAAGCGGACAATCATTCCTGGAATCGGGACGATTCCACGATAAAGTAAATGGAAAAAGCAACGCGCTTTCGCCTCGCCACACGCCTCGCGCTCGCAACGCTGGCGGCAATTTCAGCACTCTCGCAACCACCGCCCGCGGATTAACGGGTCGGCGGAACCTCTACTTTCGCGTGTTCATACCGTCTGGTGACCGTGACGTGTCGGACGGTCAGCAGGTACATGGGGCGTGTCGGGTGCCCGAATCACACTGACAAACGGCACCACACGCGTCTATCGAAAAAGGTAGACGTTGACAGTCATCTGAACAGCTTCGGGGGGCGGTGAGGCTCAGCTGGGGACTCAAAACCTCGACGCGTAAATCTTATTTTTAATTCAATGACAGGAGAGAAAGCATGATGAGATATAATTTTGCGATGAGATGTGTTCTGGTTACTCTGCTCATAGGTAGCATATTAGGTAACGCAACAGCAGGGCTTGATGATCCCTGTTGTATAGATGAAGTTGTTTCCGTATATTATTTTGAAAAAAACAGGGTAAAGATAACGGATCAGGGTAGATTCCCCCAGACCGACGATTCTGGACCGCGCGGGAATCATGCTGTTCTCGAAACAGGGGCCCGCATGACGGATGATGGTAAATTCGGCAAAGGTCTTCAACTGAGTGCCGAGGGTGAGATATACGCCGCCTTGAATGATGAATTACGATTAAGTAGAGAGTTCTCCATTGTCGCTTGGGTGAAAATACCTCAGCAAGAGGATGCGTTCAATCTCGGCATGATAGCTTTTACAGAGCAAAGAGAGGGAGCAGGGGCAGCAGTGCTGAAAGTTCTATCCGATGGAGACATTTACGGAGTTTACACGAGTTTTCAGTGGATAGGAGACGTACCCTTGGATTCAACAGTTGAATCACAGGGGTCTAATGTTACAGACGGGGAATGGCACCATATTGCATTTACAAAGTATGCCAACGACCTTTCGCTCTATATCGACGGTGAATTAGTCGCTCAGGAAGTTGATCTTCTGCGCATCTCATTTAGCGGCGCGCTCACCTTCATATATCTAAAGCCACAACCGGACTCACAAATAACAGATCAGATTGTCATAGACGATTCCGGTTTTTTTGGTACTGGATTTAGCATCTACGAGATACAAGCACTGTATAACCATCAGCAAGGTCTCGAAGGATTCCTCACCGCCATGCCTGTGAATCCACAGGATAACTCCGTTACGACTTGGGGAGATATAAAAGCACGAAGATAACGATGCTTATAATACTTCTAACTGACAACGAGAACCTGCTCCAAGTGCCGACAGAAGTCGCAAACGTCTACAACACCTTTCTCGCCTCAGACTTCCCTGGACGCGCCCAAGCGATTGCGAAATCCATCAAGGCGCATCAGCCGCATCTTAGCGGTTTACAAGAGATGTCGCTGATCCGCCGTCAGTTTCCAGGGGACCGGATCGCGGGTGGAAGTGTTCCCGCGGAAGAAGTCGTCATGGATTTTCGCAGGGTCCTGATGGATGCGCTGAAATCCGAAGGGATGGACTACCGAATCGCTGCCGAAGTTGAAAACATCGACGTTGAAATGCCGATGTTTTCCGATGGCGGTATCGTTGATGTGTGTCTGACGGATTACGATGTCATTCTCGCTCGGAATGATGTCGCGACATCGGATCCGACGGGGGCCAACTACATCAATACGTTTGGTATTGAAATGCTCGGACTTGAAGTCAAACGTGGCTATACTGCCGTTGCTGCGACTGTGGCGGGTGTTACCTACCGTTTTGTCAACACACACGTGGACACATCAAACGGATTGATCAGATATTTGTCTGTAATTCCGAAGCCGATGTTACAGTGTTGATGACGCAGACGGTGGGGGATCAGCCCTCGGATCAGTTAGCTTCGGGGGTGTGGCCCTCGGATCATGCCGGAGTCGTCGCACAGATAACGCTTGAGTGAAAACTTTTTACAAAGGAGATTTTCTTGTGAGACATCGAATCCTCATCACTGTATCCTGTGTGATATTTTCTATCGTCGCCTTAAATGCCTCGGCGCAAACCGTGAACATCCCGGATGCGAACCTGCGCGCAGCGGTCGCGGAAACCCTTGGTAAAGCCCCGCGTGCGACAATTACGCAAGCGGACATGGCAAAGTTGACCCACTTTATTGCCCATGATGCGAATATCAGGAATTTGACAGGACTCGAGTTTGCGACAGACCTTGAAGAAATAAGATGCAATAACAATTTGATAAGCGATTTATCGCCGCTGTCAACATTGACGGGCTTGCATACTGTAGAGTTTCGACATAACGTGATAAAGGATTTATCCGCTGTTGCGGGATTAATCAACCTTCGCTGGCTGGTCGTTCCGTATAACTTGATTGCCGATCTCTCTCCTGTTAAAGGGTTAGTCAAATTGCATGGTTTAGACATTGGCGGTAACGTGATAACCGACTACTCCGCTCTTTCGGGGCTGATAAAACTCGAAAGGATATGGATGGGCGAAAATCCATCAGCCGACCTATCGCCGCTGTCGGGGTTAATCAGTTTGACCGGATACCAATCTTGGGGTACGCCGATATTCAACGTTTCTGCCTTGGCGGAATTGCCGAAACTGACATCGTTAGATATTTGTGGCGGTGAACTCTCCGATCTTGCGGATTTGGCGGATTTTACGAACTTGCGAGAGTTGTATCTCGCCGGCAACGAGATAACGGACATCTCACCGTTAGCGAGTTTGACAAACTTGACATCTCTGAATCTCAAACACAACCGGATCACGGAAGTCTCGCCACTCTCAGGACTTACCAACTTGCGTAGATTGTATCTTGAACACAACTCGATTTCGGATTTCTCACCACTCTCCGAATTATCTGAGCACACGATTATCAGTAAACGCGGCAATCCCAGTATCCCGCAAGGCACGTCTGTACATAACTACAACGGCACTCCCGCCGCGGGACCGAAAATAACGGGTCCGTGGTTATGGGTGATTCTGCCGGGCACTTGGCTGGGCAGTCGAGATTTTCTGGCGGAAGTGAGTGGGGGGGGCATCACGGAGCAAAGCGTAGCGACCGTCGGCGCGAAAGAGGGAAAATCTGTTGGAAACAGCAAGTGGAGGGCGCATACGCTCTCGGCAACGAGTCATAATAACATCAACGAAATGACGGATGCCCTCGGCTGGGGAACGGGCTGGGAGATATATGATCATATCGTCTACGGGTCAGTCTCCTTGCAATCCCCGCGGGAACAGGAAACAACGATGCTCGTCGGCAGCGATGATGCTGTCAAGGTCTGGCTGAATGGCGAATTGGTTCATGAGGCACTCGTCGATCGACCGGCAAACGATTATCAAGATGCGTTCCCTGTTACCCTCAAACGTGGGACGAATGTGTTGTTAGTCGCGATTGACAACAATGGACACGGGGAGTTTAGTGGCTTTTTTGGCTTTGAAGCGGGAACTGCTTATACCGTCAACCCGACGGATAAGCGTATTGTCGTGAACCTGCCGCCCTCGGATGTCAACAAAGATGGACGGATCAGTATTCTGGATCTAATTCTCGTGGCACAGGACTTTGGAAAAACGGGCGTTCGGAACTCGCGAACTGACATCAATAACGATGGCAAGGTGAACATCCTTGATCTCACCCGTATCGCAGAGCGTATGAACGCCGCGACAGGTGCTGCTGCACCTTTTGCCGTTGCTATGGGTAACTCGGTCTCCCCGGCGATGATAGAGACGTGGATCGCTCTTGCTGCGGTTGAAAACGATGGGTCGCGGGTCTTCCGGGAAGGGATAGCCAACCTCCAACGACTCTTAGCGTCATTGCGACCCGAACGGACGATGGTGCTCGCAAACTACCCCAATCCATTCAACCCGGAGACGTGGATACCCTATCAACTTGCCAGGGACGCAGCAGTGCGAATTGACATCTATACAACAGATGGACGCGCTGTTCAAACGTTGGTCTTAGGACATCAACCTGCGGGCATGTATCAAGACAAAAGTCGTGCCGCATATTGGGACGGCAAGAACGCTTTCGGAGAGCCTGTAGCAAGTGGCTTGTATTTCTATACGCTCACGGCAGGCGATTTCACGGCGACCCGCAAAATGTTGATACGGAAGTAGGAATCGTTGTCAGTCATCAGTAAAGCGAGGTACCCGCAGGTGGGGAACCTCTTGTAACTGATACCCCATGAAGGAGATAACACGGAGAGGGCTAACAATGAAACATCTCACATATATCTGTCTCGTTTTTTTTACATGTATCACAGTCGGTCTTTCACCGACAGAAGCGCAGCAGAACGTTGCTCAAGACGCGCACCTCATCCTTGAACAGAAATGCCTCACTTGCCACGGTCCGAATGGTCCCTTTACCGAAGAACTCATCATTGAATCCGCAGCACAATTGGTCGCCAGCGGTGCTGTCGTCCGAGGAGTCCCGGTTCAATCTGAACTCTTTAAACGTCTGCTGGATGCAGACGACGCAAAACGGATGCCGCTCGGACAACCGCGACTCTCTGCCGCCGAGATTCAGAAGATTGGTGCTTGGATTCAAGCCGGCGCGCCGAGTTGGGACATCGAACACGATGTTAGTTTCATTAGCACCGACAAGATGCTCACGACGATTCAGAACCATCTCAAAACGCTGTCTGCTTTTGACCGACCCTCCGCTCGTTATTTTACGACGACCCATCTCTATAACGCCGGGGAGGGCCCCGAGGTGCTCCGAGCGGCTGAGATTGCGCTTTCAAAACTCGTGAATAGTTTGTCGTGGGGGTATACCGTCGTCAAGCCGGAAGCGATTGACGCCCAAAGGACGGTCTTCTACATCGACTTGCGGGATTACGAGTGGGATACCCGGGCTGCCTGGACGCAGATTGAGACGGCGTATCCGTATGTGATTGCGTATGATGCGACGACGCGTCCGGTGCTGCACCAGAAACTCACCGCTCTGCGTGAAGAGATGGTCTGTGAAGTGCCGTTCGTGCATGTGGACTGGTTTCTCGCCGTGGCGTCGTTGCCGCCGCTATACCACGACATTCTATCTCTGCCTGAAACCGAGGCTGAGTTGGAACGGGAACTCGGTATAGATGTCGGTGGGAATCTTCGCCGGGCACCCGGGTTGCGTGTGATGCGTTCAGGGACGAACGATTCAGGGGTTTCTGCGCACAATCGGGTCGTGGAGCGGCACTCTTTCCGCAATGGTGCGTATTGGAAGAGCCATGACTTTGCGAGCAGTGTGGGTCCGAAGAACATCTTGCAGAACCCCTTGTCTTTTGACAGGGATGGGGGTGAGGTTATCTTCAATCTCCCGAACGGTCTTCAGGCGTATTATGTCTCGGACGGTGCGGGGAATCGGATAGATGTCGCCCCGACGGCGATCGTGTCAAATCCTGCGGCGAGCGATCCTGCCGTGCGCAACGGTTTGTCATGTATCGGTTGCCATACGGAAGGGATGAAGACGTTTGAAGATGTCGTGCGTGTTGCCTATGAAAAGTTAGCACCGAGTCCGATAAAAGAGCAGGTGTTGCGTTTGTATGTAGAAAAAGCGGAGATGGATCGGTTCGTAGCCCAGGATACGGCGCGCTACCGAGTTGCGTTAGAGGCGACAGGCGGTATATTTGGCGGTATTGAGCCGGTGCATCGTTTCCATGAGAAGTTTCAAGAGGCGTTGGATGTCTCTCAGGCGGCAGCGTCCGTGGGTTTAGAAGCATCTACGTTCCTGAAAGTGATCCGTGAGAACTCCGGTTTACAAGGTTTGGGGTTAACAGGGTTGCTGAGTGGTGGGAATGTGAAACGGGATGCGTGGACGGCGAACTTTAGCGAGATAGTCGCGTGTGTGTATAACGATGAGTGTCCAATACCGACCCCAGTTCCGATACCTGACCCGATGCCGAATTCCGTTGAGCGTCAACGCATTATTCGGGATCCGAGCAACCTTGTGCCGGATGTGAATCTGCGTGCGGCGATTGCGGAAGCGTTGGGAAAACCTTCTGGTGCTTTACTGGAGACGGAGGATTTAGCGCGATTGACGGAGTTGGTTGCAGATGAGCAAGGGATCAGTGACTTGAGGGGACTTGAGTATGCTGTAAAATTGGAACGGATAGAGTTACGCCACAATGCGATATCCGACTTATCGCCTTTAACGGACTTAGTTCGTCTGAACAACATCAAACTGCGTGGGAACCGGATAACCGATGTCTCCCCGCTTGCGGGCTTAATCAACGTCGACTGGCTCGGCCTTGAGGAGAACGCCATCCGCGATTTATCCCCACTTGCGAAACTCATAAAACTGAACGGGCTCGGGATTGAGGGCAACCCTATATCGGATGTTTCCGCGCTTTCAGGATTGCAGAGTTTGGAAGGGATACGCGCATGGAACACGCAGATCTCTGACTTCTCGCCTTTGGCAGACGTGCCACGATTGAGATGGTTAGAAGTTAGCAATAATAGGTCGCTATCGAGTCTCTCGTCTCTGAAGGGATTGAGAAGTTTGAGACGATTGGAAATCAACAATTGCGAAATTTCAGACCTCTCTGGGCTTGAAGCCTTAACACAATTGGCATCGCTCACATTAATGGATAACTTGATCTCGGACATATCGCCGTTGATGTCTCTAAAAACTTTGACGCATCTAAATCTCAGAAACAACATCATCACCGATGTTTCGCCACTCTCATCTTTAGGCAACCTTGAACACTTGGATTTACGAAATAATGCCATCGCCGATGCCTCGCCGCTTGAAACACTCATCAATAAAGGCGTTGTCAAATGGCATCTGAATCCGGCGTTCCCAGAAGGTGGACCGATGATCAAAGGGCCTTGGTTGTGGGTCATGCTCCCGGATGCTGGATTTCTCAACGGCACAGATCTGCTCGCCGAAACCTCTCAAAAGAAGGTCACCGAACGCGACATCGCGACCCACGGCGCAACAGAAGGGAACGCCGTGGGAAATCGCGTCTGGACGGCACACACGCTGAAGACGGCGGTGCCTGAAGAAAATTGGTGGGACAATCTCACCGAAATGTCGAAGGCGCTTGAGTGGTCAGCAGGCCGGGTCAGTAACCAAGTCGCGTATGGTTCGATTCTCATCACCTCGCCGCGAGCACAGAAAACAACGATGTTTGTTGGGTCTGATGAGAATCATAAAGTCTGGTTAAATGGGATGTTGGTTCGCCAACAACTCCAGTATAATTGGGCGCATGGATACCAAGAATTCTTCCCTGTTACACTCAAACAGGGAACAAATGTCCTCTTGGTTGCTGTTCATACCAGTGGTGGTGCGTTCAGCGGCTTTTTCGGGTTCGCACCCGATACCGACTATAAAGTGCTACCCCCGGGTGCGAGATTTGCCTTTTCCACCCAGACACCACGGCTTTCGGTTGGTGAAACATTGACACTCCACGTCCGTGCTGAAAAGGTCACCGATCTTGCGGGCTACCAAACCAATATCACCTTCAATCCCGATGTTCTCAAAGCAAATGGTGTCAGAGAGGGCGGATTTCTCAAGCAAGCCGCGGGACAGACCTTCTTTCAAAAAGGAAGGATTCAGAACCTACAAGGCGAAATCAGAGGGATAAAAACCGCACGCTTGAAGGGTGGTGTCAGTGGGATGGGTACGCTTCTGTCGGTTACATTCACAGCGATCGCAAATGGCAGAACGACAGTTAAACTCCGTAACTTCCAAGCCGGGACTCGTAAGGGTGAGACGATTCCGGCGATGCCGCCAGAGATTATCATCGTTGTGGCCGGACGCGTCGCGAGCCCCGCATGGGATGTCAATGAAGATGGTGTAACCGATGCCGGGGATCTGCTCTTAGTGACAGCCGCATTGGGACAGAAGCCCCCAAAGAACCCGCGTCTCGATGTCAATGGCGATGGTATTGTAGATGGGAAAGACCTTGCGCTTGTCGCGGAACACCTTGGGGAAGGGGATGTCCCTGCGGGTCCCGCAACGCTCGCGTTCGGGCAAGGTTTTACACCAGAAATGGTTGAACATGCCCTCGCCATCCTGCGCGCAGCCGATGATGGGACGCTGACTTTCAAACGCGGTATCGCGCAGCTCGAACGGCTGCTGGCTGTGTTCATCCCAGAGAGAACGGCTTTACTTCCCAACTATCCGAACCCGTTCAACCCAGAAACCTGGATACCCTATCAACTCGCAACGCCTGCTGAGGTCACCGTCTCGATCTACAATGTCCGCGGCATCGTGGTTCGTCAATTACTCTTGGGGCATCAACCCGCAGGTGTGTATCAAAGCCGCAGCCGTGCCGCATACTGGGATGGACGGAATACCCTCGGTGAACGCGTTGCGAGCGGTGTGTATTTCTATACGTTGACGGCGGGGGATTACACCGCCACGCGCAAGCTGTTGATAAAAAAGTGACGAGCACTTCACCGAAGCACCGGGAGTTCCTCACGTGCCTAAAGGCGGGGGTTCGAGCCCGAAAATAGATAATTGAGAGGTTAGAGCAAAGAAAGAATTTAGAATGGGTTTGTGACGACACAGATCCAATTTCTATCGCAAATATCGGAATTTCCTCATCAGATGCAGATAACTTCTGATTCGAGCGTAAAAGGAGATCGATGCCAATGAAAAACTTCTGGGTGGCGATATGTTTCGGTGTGACGTTTTTATCCACTGCAGATGCCCAACCGCCTGCGAATGCCAGACCCATCGTGCGGCTTCTCTACGTCTTTCCAAGAGACCGTCATCCCCAGTCGGACATAGATGTGAAGATGGATAAGTTGATAAAGGACGTGCAAGCGTTCTACGCCGATCAGATGCAAGCGCACGGGTTCGAGAGAAAAACCTTTCAGGTGGCGACCGATGGGTCGGGGCGTGCGGTTGTGCATCGTATTCGGGGGAGGTTCAAGGATGCACATTATCGTAAGTCGCCATGGTCCGTCTTAGATGATGTTAAAGAAGCACTTGACTCGCTACAGACGATCTATCTGATTGCCTTGGATGTTAGCACCGAACTCATCGGTTTCGCTTCGTGTGGTCAGGCGAGTCCTTACAGAGATACTGGCGGCTTAGCACTGATACCTGCCTCTGGTAGCTGTTTTGACATTGCGACCGCTGCCCATGAACTCGGGCATACCTTTCACTTAGCGCATGACAACCGGGAAACAGGGAAATGGATTGCATCTCATGGCGTTTTGGACCGAATCATTACCTCTTTCTGTGCTGCGGAATGGTTGGATGTCCATCCCGCTTTTAACCCCAACGACACCGCCGGGCCCAAAAAAGGCATCACAACGGTTAAGATGCTGTCATCAAGTCTTGCCTTTGCGCCCGACACCCTTCGCCTTCGCTTTAATGTGAGCAATCCCAATGGACTTCATCAAGCACAGTTACATGCCCGAGAAGAACATACCGCAGGATCGGATATCGGCGGTATTATGGATTGTCAGGCGTTAAACGGAAGCAGAAGCACCCCTGTTGAGTTCGTTACGAATCAATGGTTCCGCAGAAATGAAGCGGTACGACTGCAGATCATCGATACATATGGAAATATCTCATGGAGTAAGTTCTTTGCGATTGATGTCGGTGCCTTACTACCTCCGCCGAAAGCCGTCTCTATCTCAGATCCGATTTTAGCCGCAGCCGTCCGAGAAGAAGTTGGCGATTCGATCACAACGCACACGCTCCGAGAGTTAACGCGTCTGAGTCTCAACTATCCAGGGGTAGCAGATCTCAGCGATCTCTCTATACTTGCGGAGTTGACACGACTGAAAAATTTGTTTCTTGACGCTCGCAGTATCCCCGATCTATCCCCACTGGCACGCCTGACATACCTCAGATACCTGTCTCTTGATATCAACGGCATCGACGATCTATCGGCGTTGGCGACACTGACGCACCTGAGAGACTTGGGACTTGGACGCAACGCCATCAGCGATCTATCCCCACTGGCAAATCTCACACAACTCGAATCGTTACGGCTTTGGGACAACGCCATCAGCGATCTATCCCCACTGGCAAACCTCACACAACTCAAATCATTAAACCTTTCAAACAACGCTATCAGCGATGTCTCGGCATTGGTGGAACTCAGACGCCTCCAATTCGTGGATCTCAGAGAGAATCCACTGAGTTATGCCTCCATCCACACATATATCCCGGTGCTGCAGACGAACGGGACTCAGGTCAAGTTTGACGATCGCAGCCACCCGGCACTGCTGAAAATATCGGGGGATACCCAGCAAGGCACTGCCGGAGAAGTCTTACGCAAACCTTTGGTCGTTGAAGCCGTGGATGCGCTTGGTGCCCCGATGCGGGGTGTGTCTGTCTCCTTTGCTCTCACGACAGGCGACGCACGCCTGAGCCCGACGACAACGACAACCGATGCCAACGGCAGGGCACGGACGATCCTGACGTTAGGGCGAACCCCCGGCATACACACTGTCAGGGTCAATGCGGCAGGAATGCAGGCATCGGTAACGTTTACCGCTCATGCGACGGGACCGCCTGTGTATTGGGTTGATAAAATCGATGGTACCCTCCATCGTGCTGTCGGAAGTAACATTGAACCCCTCGTCCCAGGTGTCCAGAATGCGACAAGTCTTGCCGTGGATGTCGCTAACAATACACTCTATTGGACGCAACAGACAGGTCCTGCGACCGGTAAGATCCAACGCGCCACTCTCGATGGTAGAGGTGTACAACTCCTGAAAAACCTAACAAGCGTCCCTCACGGGATCGCCCTTGACACCACAGCGGGTAAGATTTACGTAACCAACGCTTGGGGAAAGGTCCAGCGTCTCAACGTGGATGGTTCCGATTTTCAGCCCAACCTCATTACAGGCTTGGCATCCCCCCAAAGTCTCGTTGTTGATGGCGTCGGCAACAAACTCTATTGGACGGAGCAAACAAGTCCTGTGACCGGTAAGATCCAACGCGCCCATCTCGATGGTTCAAACGTCGAACTCGTGAAGTCTTTAACGAGTCTGCCTCGGGGTCTTGCGCTGGATACCGCACACGCAAGACTTTATTTAACCAACGTTTGGGGAAAGGTCCAGCGTCTCAACGTGGATGGTTCCGATTTTCAGCCCAACCTCATTACAGGCTTGGCGTCTCCAGAGGGGATCGCTGTCGATGGCGTCGGCAACAAACTCTATTGGGCAGAAACGGGTGGGATTCGCTGTGCAAATCTCGATGGTGGAAACATCCTGAATATCGTCTCTGAGGGAGCAACCCCATCGGCGATCACTGTAGAACTGCCACTCAAGCCGTTTCCAGCCGCTCCAATGGCGGCTTTCAGGGTCGTACCCCCACCCGAGACGACAACGTTACTTGCCAACTATCCCAACCCGTTCAATCCGGAAACCTGGATCCCTTATCAACTCGCTGCACCTACGGAAGTCTCAGTGCACATCTATGCTGTCAATGGCAGATTGGTGCGGGTGTTGGCACTCGGACATCAAGCCGCGGGTGTGTATCAAAGTAGAAGCCGTGCGGCATACTGGGACGGTCGGAATGAAGTCGGTGAACCTGTGGCGTCTGGTGTGTATTTCTACGCGCTCACCGCAGGGGATTTCTCTGCCACGCGCAAAATGTTGATACGAAAGTAATATTCTGTTCCTCGCTTTGCGAGTTGTGCGAGAACTGGAAAGCAACCTGCTTTTAACTTCAACAAACCTATTGAAAGCGCGTGGAAAGTCCCCCTGATAAGGGGATTTAGGGGGTTTCTTCAGGCAAAAACTTAAAACTAAATGACCTTATCCTGTTAGGAATTTCTGTTCAATCAGGGTACCGGCATTCTCAAGCACCAATCATCGAAAAAGGAGACCTGATGAATAATCAAGTGACTGCCCCCGAAGCATTCTTTGGATTCCAACTCGGTTCTGACCGTAAGATCGCCCCTTGGGACGAGATCGTTGCGTACTTGCAACTGTTAGAGCAGGAGAGCGACTGCCTGCGAGTCATTGATATGGGTCCGTCCACAGAGGGGAACCCGTTTCTGTTGGCTTTCATCTCATCGCCGCAAAATCTGGCGAATTTAGCGCGTCTCCAAGCGGTCAACGCCCAAATAAGTGGTGCCCGCGGACTCTCGGAGGATGCCGTGAAGTCCTTGATCAGCGAGGGAAAGGTCGTGATCTGTCAGTCAATGGGCATTCACGCCACGGAGATCGGAAGCACGCAGATGGCTTCGGAACTTACCTACGATTTGATAACCCGAACGGATACGGAAACCCAACGTATTCTCGATAACGTGATTTTCCTGATGTTTCCCTGCCTGAACCCAGACGGGTTGATGATGACAACAGAGTGGTACAACAAATATCTCGATACCGAATACGAGGGCTGTGCGCTGCCGTGGCTATATCATAAATATGCCGGGCACGACAACAACCGTGACGCTTTTATGTTGAATCTGGTCGAATCGCAATACGTCGCACGAATTCTGTTTCAGGAGTGGCACCCACAAGTCTTCCAAGACCACCACGAGATGGGGAGTTACGGGGCACGCCTGTACGTCGCTCCGTATTGTGAACCGATTCACCCCCACGCCGACCCGCTCGTTTGGCGGGAAATGAGTTGGTACGGGGCACACATGGCATACAGACTGGAAGAAGCGGGGAAGACAGGTGTCCTGAATGCCGCACAATTTCCAGCGTGGAGTCACCTCGGCTTCCATTGGATTGGGAATTATCACAACATCGCCAGCATCTTGACAGAATCTGCACACACCCAGATGGCGACACCCTTGTATATCCACAAGGGGCAATTGAAATCCCAAGGCGGACGACTCAGAGGGTTTCCGCATTATAAACCCCAGACCAATTTTCCGCATCCTTGGCTCGGCGGGTGGTGGCGATTACGCGACATTGTCGAGCAACAGAAGATTGCCGCGTGGGGCTTGCTCGATTTAGCCGCTCGGCACAAGGATACCATCCTGTCGAACGCATATTTGAAAGCGGAGCGGCAGACAGCGCGTGGCGCGACGGGTACGCCGAACGCATATCTCATCCGTCCGACACAGCATGATGCCTTGACCGTCGTGGATCTTATCAATAAACTGCTCGCCCAAGGGATTGACATCCACAAAGCAACACAAGCCTTCACCATCAATGATGTAACCTATCCGGCGGGTACATACACCATTTTCCTCAATCAGCCGAAAATGGCGATCATCAAAACCCTGCTCGGACAGACCTTTTTCCCTGATGACGCTTGGACACGCACGCCAGACGGGGTGCCAAACCGTCCCTATGACACGGCGACAGACACAATCGCGGAGTTTATGGGCGTGAATGTCGAACCTGTCGACGCTTTGGAGTGCGATGACGCTATTTTCGATCTGATTACAGCACCCGAGCAACCCACGGGGCAGGTGGTTGGCGAATCAGAATTTGGCTATATCTTCGACGGGCGACTCAACGAAAGCTTCAGGCTCGTCAACCAGTTGCTGGCGCGAGACATTCCAGTCATACGGGTTGATGAAGCCATCGAAATTGGAGATACGCAATTTAAACCGGGAGCGTTTGGAGTCCCTGCTGAATCGAAAGAAGCACTTGAGGGATTCACGCTCGATTCCGGGGTCACGTTCTATGCCTTAGAACAAGAACTCTCGGTCCCCCGACATGATGTCCAACAATTGCGCATCGGGATGTACCAACGATACCACGGCGGCAATATGGATGAAGGTTGGACGCGATTGGTCCTTGAACAGTTCGGATTCCCCTATCAGAGGTTGAAAGACGATGACATCACAGGCGGCGACCTGAGTCAGCGACTTGATGTTTTCATACTTCCCGATGACACCATCAACAGGATCGTCGGCAAAGCGGAAAAGGGCGAAACTGACGAAGGTGAATCGAAGGAGTTTGACGTTCCACCAGCCTACCGGAGCGGTATCGGTAAGGAAGGTGTTAAAGCGATTAAACAGTTCGTCGAAGAAGGCGGAACGCTACTTGCCCTTAACGAGGCGTGTGAGTTTGCGATTGAGAAATTGGATTTGCAGGTCAGCAATACCCTTAAAGGGAAGTCGTCAAAATCGTTCTTCTGTCCCGGCTCGACACTGAAAGCGATTGTTGACACAAATCACCCGCTCGGATACGGTATGCCTGATGAAACGCTCATACTGTTCTGGGATGGTCCCGCATTCGAGATACAACACTCACGCTTCAGCGAAAGATACGAGCTTATTGTTCAATATCCAGAAAAGGCTATTTTGCAAAGCGGTTGGCTTATCGGCGAGGAGCATCTCGCGGAACAAGCAGCTATGGTCTCGGCACAATATGGTGCCGGACGTGTTATCCTTTTCGGATTTCGACCACAGTTCCGGGCACAAACCCGTGGAACGTTTAATCTGTTTTTTAATACGCTCCTGGGTTAGGTTCTAATAACCGAGAATCTCTAAAATTACCATAGATGCCTCTGGAGTTTTATTTGACTTGCTGTCCGTAACTGTGTATAATACTAAAGTAGCGTGAGTTTGATAACAAAAAATGAAAAGGCCCCTGTAGGTGTTTTTGCTTGGGTGTTTCCGCCGGGTAGAGCGATGAAGGTTCCAGAATCCTTCAGTTTACCCAGAAGCGTCTCTTTTTTCATGGCACATTAAGAAAAACAAACATAGCGAAACCCGACAATCCACTGTGAGAATGAAGCAGGTTTCCGCAAGGTAAATTAAAAATATGTCCCTTCGTAGACAATCTCGCATCGTTGCGATTCAAATACTGTATCAGATTCAACTCTCCGCCGCTCCGGTACCAATTGTTATGGAGCGATTTTGGCAAAGCCAAGACACGTCGCTAAAACTCCGACCTTTCGCGTTGGAACTTGTTGAAGGCACGACTGCACATCTGGAAGCGATTGATACAGTACTTCAAAACACATCCGAAAATTGGAAACTCCACCGAATGCCTGTCGTTGATCTCTCTATTCTGCGATGTGCAGCTTACGAAATTCTCTATCTCGACGATATTGATGCAGCAACCTCGATCAACGAGGCTATTGAGATTGCTAAATCCTACAGTACGCCAGACTCCCCTAAATTTATCAATGGTATCTTGGACAATATCCATAAGAAACATCCAGATGTTCCTCCAGACCTGGTAGGTGCGGTTTCCTAACCGCACTGATTGCGCTATCATCAATCGAATTCTGTAGTTTTGCGTAAGTCCTGATTTGGTAATTCTATAAAGTAACAAATGCTTAAATTAAAATACTTAACGTTTTGTCTGCTACTCCTATTTCCAGTGCCTGTAAACGCCGCGCAGGAATTCAAACTTGTGAATACCTTCGGTGAAAAAGGGTCGGGTGAAGCGCAATTCGCCAAAACCTTGTTCATGGCATTTGGACCGGACGGTGGCATTTATGTAACGGATACAGATAACTTCCGGGTCCAGAAATTCAATGAAATGGGAGTTTTTGTATTTGACATCCAGATGAAGGCAGAGAGTGAATTTCGGTTCATTAACCCTACGGCCATCGCTATCGGCACCGATAGTAGTATCTATGTAATGGACTGGATGTTCGCGGAGATTTCGGGCGCAGACCTACAAGAGGCACAGGGTCCCAAAATCTTCAACTACGGTCCGTGTATCCATAAATTTGATGCACACGGTGTATTTGTCGCAAGTTATCCGATTCAAGATTTGAGCCAGCGGATAAAGCGTCTTGAATCCGCCGCCCCCGGCTTGGATGCAGAGGGTAATTATGCGCTGATTATCCCTCAAGGGAACACGAAACGAGAATTTTTACTAACAACCGATGTTCACAATAATCTCTATGTTTGCGACAGCGATGTGCCGAATATGCTTATCGTCAAACTTGATGCGAACGGTAAAACGGTTGCCCGCTATTCCCTTGACCAACCCGGAGCAGGACACATAGCACATCCCGCTGATATGGCGGTGGATAAAGCGGGAAATCTCTATGTTGTTGATGAGAAGGGGCATCGGGTCCTAAAATATGATGCCGATGGAAAATTCGAGCGCGCCTTTGGCAGGTACGGCGATGCAGCTGGGGAATTTATCGCACCTTTCCAGATAACGGCATTGACAGATGGAACACTCCTTATCGCTGATACAGCGAAGTACTTAAAGGACTTCGCCTCTACGCTTCCGAAACGGCTTGACGATCCAACGCGACGCTACGATGGCGATACACGGTTGTTTCGCTATCGGCTACGACGTATCCAACGATTTACCACAGAGGGAGCCTATACACAGAAACTGCTTATCCCGTTCCAGCGGGAAGTTGAAACCGATGTTGCACTCCAACTCAAAGGAATGGATGGGCATGGAAATCTTTACTATCTTGATCCAACAGCGTTGCGATTTAGGAAATATGCACCGACCACGTCTTTGATCTCTTCGATGTTCCAGACGGAACTCAAACTCCGTTATACACGCGACCTACACGACGTTGAAATTGATAATCAAGATGATTTGGATGCAGATCTCTATACTAAATCCGATTTTGATGAACAGATTGTTCAGGATGCCGCACATGCGAATTTGATTTTCTCTTACGATCTCAACGAAGCATACCGCCTCGCGTTGTCCAATCGACTCACTTACATCCGAATGACCGATACAAGTTATTACCGGGCGAGGGATTTTGAGGACTTCCGCGGGCGCTTCAATCAAGATGATCGGGCGACTGAAAACTCTTGGGACGATCGTATCCAGTTAGACTTTACGTGGATTCGCGATCACAGTCTCTACAATTATCGGGAAGCGCGTGCTTTTGCCTATTTTACTGTCATACGCGTCGATTTTATCAACGATGCTCTTGACAGTTTTAACTTCCGATTTTTCGATTTTAATGCCAACCTCTCTGACTGGGGGGCAGGTGTACATTACGACTTAAGTCGAACATTCCGATTGAATTTTGAAATCACACACTTCTTCGGCGAGAATAGATATACCTATATTGACGAAACAAATGTTCTCTACGCCACTGGTTTTCAGGAAGGAGACATGACGCGCGCTGTCTTGTTTATAAATGGAAGCTTTTGATGTTGGGATCGCGTTAATGAACTTCGTGTCATCAACCGGAGTGGTGTGAGTGAAGATCTTGTTGAAAAAACTTGCAATATCCCCGAAAATCGGATATTATCGGATTCAGGATCCTTTGAGGAACGGCAAGCGTCGTCCAAAGTCTGAATTCTATAATTTCTAAACACCTAACATTAGCACCCTATAGGAGGCATCGTTATGGCATCTTTTGGGACAGGTGATTATCAGTATGAAGTCGTGGAAGGTTGGGGTATGATTCCGCAACTCGGGCTCGTTTCCGGTGTCGCGTGCGACTCAAATGATAGAGTCTATGTCTATAATCGTAGTCCGCAACCTGCTATGCTCGTTTTCGAGGCTGATGGCACGTTCGTCACTGAATGGGGTAAGGATATCTTTCAGAAACCACACGGTATCTGGATGAGTCCCGACGATAAAATCTATACGACTGACACCGTCGATCACACTGTACGGATATTTTCGCTTGATGGCGAATTGTTAGAAACCTTCGGCACTGTCAACCAACCCGGAGCACCAGGCGGACCTTTTAATGAACCGACGCGTGCTGTCCTTTCAACGTCTGGGGAGATGTACGTCTCTGATGGCTATGGGCAGTCGCGAGTGCACCGAATGACTGCCGATGGCGAGGTTATCGTTTCATGGGGGGCACCCGGCACAGGACCCGGGGAATTTAACCTCCCGCACGATGTTACCGTCGACCATAATGACCGCGTCTATATTCTTGACCGTGGGAACCTTCGCTGTCAGATTTTTAACAACAACGGCGAATACCTGACTGAGTGGACAGACTTACGTTCCCCGAATGATCTCTTCATTGATAGTGATAACATCATTCACATTGCTGAAGGTGGACAGCGCATCAGCATTATGACGCTTGACGGTGAAGTCATCGGACGGTGGGGCGAGAAGGGAGATGCTCCCGGACAATTCAGTGATTCCCCACACGGCATCTGGATCGATTCAAACGGGAACATCTATGTCAGTGAAGTCGTTGCTGACAGACGTTTCCAGAAATTCGCAAGGGTTTAGTTTTGAAGAAACTTTATCTCTATTTTGGCAGGGAAGCTTGTAAACGTATATTGCAGGTCAGTATCATTCTTATCGGTGTTGTGGCGTGTGCATTGGCTTTTGCTGATGAGGGGCATGAACACTCAGGCGACCGGATCAAGGAGTTTATGACCCAACCCCTGACGCTTCAATTTGCAATTGCTGCCCTCGTCATCTCATTCGTGCTTGGCGGTTTACACGCATTAACACCAGGACACGGAAAAGCCATAGTCGCTGCTTACCTCGTTGGCTCTAAAGGTAGAGTAATTGACGCTGTTTTCCTCGGAATTGTTGTTACCTTTACGCATACTTTCAGCGTCATCGCACTGGGTATCGTCATGCTCGTGGCGGGGAGTTTTGCACCAGATGATGTTGTTCCATGGTTGAGTCTATTCTCTGGGGTCTTGATTGTCGGCATCGGTGCATGGCTCCTTACCAAGAACATGAAACAATATTATAGCGGCGCACACAGCCACGATCAGGGACATGGGCATTCACACGATCACGACCACGATCACGACCACGACCATGACCACGATCACGACCATTCACATGGGCATTCGGACGACCATGACCACGATCATTCACACAGTCATGGTGGGCGGACACATAGCCATGTACCTTCAGAACGGACCGGTTTTTGGGGGTTGTTATCGCTCGGTATCTCCGGGGGGATTGTGCCGTGTGTCGATGCACTCATAGGGCTTCTATTTGCAATTAGCCTCAATAAACTTGTGTGGGGTCTAATTATCCTGTGCGCTTTCTCACTCGGGCTTGCCGCCGTGTTGGTTGCTATCGGTATCTTGATGGTGATGGCTAAACCGTTGATTGCGCGTTTTACGGGCGAAGGTATCTGGCTACAGCGTTTGCCGATTATGAGTGCTGCTCTCGTCATTTTGCTTGGGGCAGTCTTAGTGTTCAAGGCGATTAACACTGTCGGTATTCACATTTAAGATGGTTTTTTTGCAATGTGTCGGTAACCTTTCTCCTATAGGCACCGTTGAAAGCGCGCCTACCAAATTTGCATGAATTGTGTTAAAAAGAGAGGAGATGCAATCTATGCTCAGCACTGTTGGAATTTTAAGTCCCGGTGATATGGGGCACACCGTCGGGAACGTTCTCCGTGAAAACGGTTTGCGGGTCATCACCTGTTTGGACGGAAGGAGTCAACGCACTCGGCAACTTGCTGAGAAAGCAGGTATTGAGGACGTGCCGACATATCCACAATTCGTCACTGAAGCCGATCTGATCCTCTCAATTATGGTGCCTGCACAGGCGATGTCCGCTGCATCTGTCGTTGCAGAAACACTGCAGCAGGTAGACACGACGTTAACATACACCGATTGCAACGCCATTGCGCCACAGACGGTTCGTAAATTGGGGGACATCATCACCTCGACGGGTGGAACCTTCGTTGATGCCTCCATCATCGGTCCACCCCCTCGTAATCCAGGAGCAACGCGGTTCTACACGTCGGGACCCGACCTTAGCCTATTTTCAGATCTCAACAATTATGGATTAGATGTGCGGGCTATCGGTGCAGAGATAGGACTCGCCTCGGCAATTAAGATGTGCTACGCCTCCTTGACAAAAGGGTTGACCGCCCTCTGCACCGAATTGCTCACAGCGGCATCCGTTTTAGGGGTTTCAGACGCACTCACAGCGGAGTTTCAATTGAGTCAATCGGCACTTTTCGAGCGGATGGAGAGGGGACTGCCGGGTATGCCACCGAAAGCGAGACGCTGGATCGGTGAAATGGAAGAGATTTCAGCAACTTTCGCGCATGTCGGATTGACACCCAATATCTTGACAGGTGCAGCGGATATGTATCGTTTCGTCGGTGACACACACCTTGCTGATCTCCCACCAGAGGCACGCGATGAGTTTCCAACCTTGGCAGAATTGATTGAAATCTTAGCAGAAAACCTGAAAACGAGGTAACGAATCGTATCCTGTGACTTTACCATACGTTCTTGCTGACTGCTGACCGCTGAATGCCTCTGTCAAACATACCATTGTGCTTGTGCTCTGAAAAATTGGGCATAAAGTCCATCTCTTGCTAATAATGTCTCGTGGTCTCCATCCTCAACGATTGTGCCGCTATCAAGGACGAGGATCCGATCACAGGTTCGGACGGACGAGAGACGGTGCGAGATTAACACGGATGTGCGTCCGGCACTCCGTTCAATGAATCGTTCAAAGACCGCTTGTTCAGCGAGAGGATCGAGTGCTGCCGTTGGTTCATCAAGGACAACCAGCCATGGGGTTTCTCGCATAAACCCTCTTGCGGTTGCAATGCGTTGCCATTCGCCACCGGAGAGATCGCGTCCCCCAAAAGTCGGTCCTAACACAGTCTCGTAACCTGCTGTGAGTCTCTCTATAACGGAAGCTGAACCACCCGCCATTGATGCCTCTTCCATGCGTTCTGGATGTTCTAAGTCGCCGAAGATAATATTTTCGCGTGCGGTGAGGTGATAACTGGTGAAGTCCTGAAAAACAGCACTGCAATGCGTCAACCACTGCTGACGATTCTCTTCGTTTAATGGGACATCTCCTATGTGAATTGTGCCTGATTGGGGTCGGTAGAGTCCCAACAGTATGCGTGCCAGTGTCGTTTTCCCGGCACCGTTAGGTCCAACAAGTGCCACCCGTTCCCCTTTATTCAATGTTAAGTTTACGTGTCGAAGCACCGGTTCTTGCGTATTTGGATAGAAAAACGATACATTTTCTATCTGAAGGTATGTAGGTTCCTGTGTAGTCGTCAGGGACGAGTTTTCGTATGATTTTGAAGGGGACCCGCTTGTAGGAGAGGTTTTCAACCCCGATACTGTGTCTGTATCATGATCCAAAAACGCATACAAATCTCCTGACAAACGGCGCATCTCGTCCGCAATCAATAGAAAATAACCAGCGACTCCGTTCCAGATGCCATCCAAGTTGACGATGGCTACGGCAGCGGCAATGTAAGTGCCGACGGTCAGTCTTCCGCGAGAGACCTCCAGCAATAAAAGAATAAGCGAACAAGCGTATAACAAAGCACGTGAGATACCAATTGCAAGATGCGCAAAAAATTTACGCCGTTCAATTACCTGTTGTTCTTCTATAAGTTCTCTCCATAATTTTCGCCAGCGTCCTATCCAGAAGTCCTGCGCTTGGTATAACCGTACTTCCTTACCTGCGCCGCGATCCGTCAGGATACCTTCTAACGCATCTCGCTCCCGTCGTTGTGGTGTCTGATCTACATCAAGACTGTAATGATCGGCAGCAAAACGTGAGCCACTCCACCAAGACGTTATACCGGTCACCGTCGGAAGCAATGCTAACAACGGATGAAGACCCCACAGCACGATACCAAGCGCGGTGACGCTGATTAATTGTTGAATGCTGTCAACGAGCCACCACACAATCTCTTCAAGTTCATCACCCGACATGGTGCGCGCTCGCGCTAACGCGTTTTGAAATTCTGGCGTCTGGAACTCGATCAACTCTATTGTATTAGATTTCCGTGTGATACCCTCACTGATCCAAATTTCGATGTTTTCTCTGACGTTGAGACGTAAGGGTTCTCGTAACTGGTCTGCAAGCGTACTATAGATTTGTAGACCGAGTAGACCGAGCAACCAAGGGACAACCTGCTGCCACCAATCGGTATCGCCTATAGCAGCGGTGATTGCATTGACTAAGTGTTCCGTCACGAAATAATCGCCTACAGGCAGAACGCCGAGGGATAGTGTGAGGAACATCATGCCCGAAAGCGCGAGTGAACCGCTCCGCCAGACAATCGCAAAAGTTCGGAAGTATGCGATGATACTTTCTTTCGCAGCCAGTCCCCATGTCTTCCATTTTCCATTAGCGTTTTGCATTTTTTAAGACTTCAATCAGTGCGGGTTGCTGCGCAACCCTTTAGGTTATAAGTTAAAGAGAATGCTGATGCCATAAGTCTTAACTTATAATCTCTTGACCTCTTAACTTATAACCTTTCTTGTGAGCAGTTTCTACCGATACCAATGTGCTTGTGCTTGAAAAAATCTGGCGTAGAGTCCATCTCTGGCAAGTAACGCCTCATGTGTGCCGTCTTCGACAATACGACCTGCATCCAATACCAAGATACGGTCAGCGAGCCGAGCGGATCCAATACGATGTGAAATCAGGAACGTCATCCGTCCAGCTGCAAGTTCAACAAAACGTTGATAAAGTTCGACTTCGGCTTGTGGATCCAAGGCAGCGGTCGGCTCGTCAAGGACGAGGATTTGGGGATTTCTAACTAAAGCCCGCGCAAGTGCAACTTTTTGCCATTCGCCGCCAGAGAGTTCCGCGCCTTCACCTTCTTCGCCGAGTGAAGGGTCAAGGAAGGTATCCAAGCCGCGCGGAAGCGTCTGAAAACGTTCCTTGATACCAACTGCATTGATGACGCGCCAGAGTGCTTCGTCGTCAATATGGAGGTTCGGGGGACCTGGCACCAACTCCTCACGCACAGGTCTACGAAACCGCGCGAAGTCTTGGAAAACGGCAGCACAGTTAAGGGCTATCTGTTCCGGGGCAATTGCGGCGATATTTTTCTCGTCATAGCGGATTGTTCCATCATCAGGTTTGTATAATCCGAGCAACAGTTTGATAAGTGTTGATTTTCCAGCACCGTTGACACCCACGATACTAACGATCTCTCCGGGACGTACCTGGAAGTTTATGTCTTGTAACACGTCGTCAGTCGCACCCGGATATTGGAAGCGTAGATTACGCACTTCTACGCCATACTGTAGCGGCTGTGGGAATGTCTCGGTTCCTGACTGTGTACGCGCCGTTTTTCCGCGTTCTAAGAGGGAATGTAAATCACGAAGCAAGGGGACATCTTCAAGTATATTTTGTATGAGGGAAAGCAATTCCTCCAGATTACCTTGAAAGGCGGCAGCCGTCCCGGTAAGAATCACATAGTCTCCAATCGTGAGCTGACCATCTACAATACGCGCAGCGAGTATACCAATCGCTATAGCGTAAGCGATGATTTCAGCGATGGTTGTCCCAATGGATGCCCTCGCTTCTGTCCAAATCTTTGCAAGCGATTTTTTCTTCCATTTTTCGTGGTTTGTTTGCCAGCGTCCGAAAAGCAGATTGAACAGACCATAGAGCCTCACTTCCTGTCCAGAGGAAGATCCAAGCAATAAACTCAGCATATAGTCCATCATACGGCGCACGGGGGTCGCTTCGTAATCGTGGCTGTACCTTCTTTCGGCTGTCTTAACTTTAAGCCAGGCAGACGGAAGGGCGGTTAACACCACTACGAGTACCAGCAGTGGATCTGCTACCCATAGGAGGACCCCATATCCTACCAGTGTCACACAGATTTGTACAACCTCTGTTAGAAAGCGCAGTAGATTCGTGAGCCGATGCCCGAGTGCTTGTCGCGCCCGCTGTATCAAATCATACGTCTGTGGCTGATCAAAAACAGAAAAGTCGATATGGGTTGTCGCCTCAAGTAAGGCTCCCTGCTGGTGGAGTCCGATAATGTTTTTCATTTTCCATTGCAGGTATCCATCACAAGTATCGGCTATATTTCTGAGCATTGCCAAAAGCACGAGTACCGCCACCCACGGTGCTGCGGTTTCTAAACTCAAATCCGCTTCCTGATCGAGAAAAGCAGCGATGAGATTCACCAGTTCCCGGCTTGCCCAAAGAATCCCTATTGGGATACACCCGTGTGTGAGCGTCAGGAGTGCCTGTGCGATGGCTCCGAATGGACTCACTCGCCACGCGACAAAGAAAAAACGGCGCAACGTCTGGACGGCAGAGGGACGAGAGTTTGATGCTGTGTTGGGGGAATGTGTATTGTTGCTATCCATTTTTTCGCTCCAAAAAAATAACCTACGGGGTTTAATCCGAAGGTTTTAAAAAAAATCACTTAAAATTAATTGTAGCACAAACTGTATGAAGTTTCAGAATTTGATTCGGTAATATCTATTTTTCCCGCAACATTACTATTCCTCTTCAAGCGAGATGTGCAATATCCCACGATCTTCGGTAGCACTATAAAGCTTATTGTTAGCGATAGCGAGAGCATTGATTTCATCTGGCACTTCTGAAGCAACCTGTTTCCATTGACGACGAGCGTCCAAATGAGAGACTCCCACATCGTTAATACCATAAACTTTGGTGCCATCCATAGCAAATCTGTTTATGATAGTGTGTGCTCTCACGCTATTGGTTAGCACGCTCCAGTGTTCGCCGGTTTGTGAACTCAAGACTCCTGCATCTGTTGACACATAGACGGTCGTTGCTGCAAACGCTATCTCATTGAAGCAGGTAAAGCCAAGAGGCAGGTTTGGTGTGATGTCTCTCCAACTGTTCCCGCCATCAAGTGACTGAAACAATTTACCATCTCGCTTGCCTACATAGACAGTTTCTCCCGAAACCGCTATCTTGAGTCCCTTTCTGGAATTACCATCGGACATGTGACTCGTATCTATCAATCCAGTATTTATCCATTCTGGATCTCCAAGTCTCCATTTGAAAAGACTACGTTTGTATTCCACGTAGAACACATCACTACTGACTGCAACCGTTTTGATGTCCACACCTCCAGGCACAAAAGATGTAGTGCTTGACGGATTGTCTTTTTTCGAGCTATCGGATGCGTGCGTTGGCTTTATCACCGTGCCACTTATCCACAATTCGGGGGCTAATTCTTTATCATCGAAGGTAGGTATGCCTTGAACGAGACTGAATGTATTGCCATCTGTAGATAAGCGGAAAATTTTCAGGTTGTTGTCTTCACGTGTAACAAAATAAAGGCAATTGCCATCCGCTATCAGATTTGAATAAAAAAAGATATGGACGCGAGCCTCGTTCTTATCTTTGTCTGACCATTCAAACTCAGTGCCCTCCACCGCAAAGCCCCCGTCAATCACAAGTTTTTCCCACGAAACACCTTCGTCGGTTGATTGATAGACCTCATAACCTGTATGCGCGTAGAATCTGTTGTTGAGGACAACCATATCCTTTAGGCGTGTGCCTGCCATCCCATCTACAAATAGAACCCATGACTTACCCCCATCCATTGTCCGAAAAATGCCGTATGGGCCCGTTTTGTAAAATGTCCTCTCGTTCGCCGCCACAGCTGGAAGACTGTTGATCATGACCATATTTGTGTCTCCTGACAGTTCTGTCCAGGTGTGTCCACCATCTGTTGAACGATATTCGTGCTTGACACTTGACGCGAAGAGCGTTTCACCGGCAGCCAAAACTGTTATGCCAGAGGGTACCCCATGATTATCAGATTGATAACTCGGTGTTATTTCAGTCCACGACGCTCCCAGGTCAACCGAATGGAAAAGCTTAAGTACATGCGACTCGGCTTTTGGCACCACTTGTCCTGTTTTTATTGGCGTGAATCCCAATAGTTCGGGACCGGTTCCAACATAGATATTATTTTCAGACACCGCCAAAGAATAGACGGCTCTTGATGTTTCCAACGGCAACTTCGTCCAAACACCTGAATCGAGACGATAGAGACCGCGCCCTGTCCCCATAAATATAGTCTTTCCAACAGTAGCCACTGCGGAAATTATCTCGCCTGTCAATCCATCGTTAAACGGAAGCCAGTGTGTCCCACCGTCTGTGGATCGGAAAATCCCTTCATCTCTAAGTGCCAGATACATCGTGATGGCTGCTTGTGAATCGGCATCTTGTGGTGCGCCTGTGATGATAAGTCCAACTGTGTGTCCCTTTGGTCGGGGACCCAACGTCCGCCACGTCTCACCGCGATTAACTGAAGTGAATATTTCATCCACAGAGACGATATAAAGGTTTCCATTATGCGCTGCCATCGGCATTCGAGAGTTGCCAATCGGAACGCTTGCGTTAACGCGCGTCCATGCGGTTGCGTCTACCTCTGATCTGTATATTCCTGTTGGTGCAACAGCATAGACAGTTCCTGCAGAGGTCGCGAACATATCCTGTATACGCCCCCCTGACGGTGCGTTTCCTTGCGTCCACTGCGAGGAAGTTCCAAACTGAAGAGAATCCTCCAGGGCACTGGATCTCGTAACTGTTTCAGAGACCTGAATGCCAGCGCTATTGCTTTTACCCGGGGTGGCAGCCCGTCCGAACTGATTGCGTAGAGATGGCTTTGATACAATATCAAGGACAATAGGGGCATCGACAATCTCAATCGTGGGTTCAGATTCCGCATCGAAACTATACGGTTTCTGAAATCTGGCAAGATACTGGTTACTCACACCGAGCATCAAGATAACAAAAACCACAGCCGTACCGAAAGCCATCCACGGCACCAATGGTTTTCCAGTCGGAGCCGGAGTCGGTTGCATGTTAGCCACTTGTTCCATGATACGCTCGGTCGCGTGGGCAGGGAATGGAATGCTCCCGAGTGTTTCACTGACCAGGAGTTCCTCTTGTTGTTCCTGTAAACGTTTCCGCCCTCGGCGGAGCCGACTTTTAATCGTGTTCACCGACACACCTAACAGTTTCCCAATCTCTTTCGCTGTCATCTCTCCGAGAAAGTGGAGTGTTACCACGGTGCGCTCACTCTCCGGTAGCTTCGCCAGAAGTTTTTTGACGAGTTCTCGACGACGCTCCGTGCTCTCTGTCAGTCGTTGTTCCGATACGTAATGTGTGTAGGAGGATTCTTCGATTTCTTCCACAGGTGTGCCCTCCAACGCTTGCATCACAGATGTGTTCTTGTTCTTTTGAAGCCATTTAAGGCAGAGCCGACTGGCGATGACATACATCCATCCGGAAAACTGATTCGGATTCTTGAGTTGCGCGAGATTCTTGTAGACCTGGAGGAACGTGTCTTGCGTAATCTCTTCAGCGATGTGAAAATCGCCAACTTTTCGCCACGCCAGGGCGTGAATCCCTTTTTGGTGCTTTCGGACTAACGCATTGAATGCCGCGTCATCGCCGGACAAAATCCTACGAATCAGTTGAACATCGTTTTTCTTATCCATCAGAAGACTCCATGATTAGCGATTACGATGATACTCCGCTGGTTGTGGACAGACATAGTGGTAATACAGAAAAAGTCTCGCTATATCGACCATACACCCGTTAGTCATTACGTCCACACGAGACTGTTTTTCAGTTCTTCGTACGGAGTATACCAGACCCAATAGTAAAACTCAAACCCTTAAATTTGGAACATTGCATTGCCCTTTTATAATTAAAGATACGATTTTGAGACAAAAGGGTGCATAATCCGAGAAAAAATAAGAAAAACCTGGGTTTTTAAAGGCTTCTTGCGAGAGTTTCTCTTCCGTGAAAAATGCTTTTCATTTTTTTCTCCTTCAGAGGCGTTATGTTGCCTCATGTTTGAAATTTAACTGACAAGATGCGTCTGTATCCTAATGACGCGTTTTAGACGTTGTCGGCAATTCGGCTATCATTGACATCAAATATCGGAACGGAAAAATTTCAGAAATGCGACTGTTGTCAACACCACAGCAAAGAAACAGAGGAGTAGCACATCCACCACCGATTCACGGAAGGTCTCATCTAAGGTTGCGATCTCCACGCGAGGGGGTTGCGTGATTATGACAGTATCCTCTGGTCTAATTATTCTTGCGGTGGCATGATCTATAATTTTACTGAACACATCTGTATGGAGCATATCGTGATAGCGATCACCTGCTTGAGAGTAGTTGCTTCTTGTCCCCTTTCCCGTCTGTGTTAAACTTGTAGCGAGATAGATGAGGGAAGATGTCGGTGAGATTCGGGAAAGGGTCTCACCCATCTGTTCTTGCCGTTGTGTTTCACGTTGGTAGTTCCGGTCAAGTTCGTTAGATTGATCTTGAAATTTTGATCGATATTCCTCTTCCAGAGGTTTCATGCGTTCCTCAATTTTTTCCGAGATCTCTGGGCCTATGTTTATGCGTCCCTGTTCATCCGGGGGGACTTCCATAATGAATTTCATTTTTTGCTTTTCAAGTTCAGCATTAAAATCGTCTCGCATGGCTTTTTTTCCATATACACGCTCTGTGAGGTCCGTGTTGGAGCAATGATCTTGGCTGCGAGAAAACCAACGCGTGGCGTAATCAACACAGCAAATACCCAGACAGTGAAGGCAACGATAAGGGCTGTTTTGGAATTGTCCAAGTAGGTAGAAATCACCGTTCCGATCGCAAAAAACACTGCAATGTAGAGTAGTGAAGCAAAAGTTAGCATGAGCACTCGTGGAAAAATATCGGGTTCCCCGAGGGGAAATCCTTGCCAGACGAGCACAAGTAAACCGAATAGAAGCGAAATCAAGAACGGAATCACGAACACAAGGTAGCCGCCAATCAACTTGCTCCAAAGAAAGATGTCGCGAGGCAAGGAATTTGCTAAAGTAATCCGAAGGGTGCCTGCCTCTCTTTCTCCGGCAACGGCATCGAACGTAAACAGGAGTGCCAGCAGACTGAAAACCGTGCCTACTATAAATAGAAAGTCGAGGTGTCCGAGAAGATAGGAAAGGGATGCCGAGACCAGTGCTGGTGGACCCTGTGTAATTCCATTGCGGGTTATTCCGAGATAACTTGGCAGGGCATCGGCTAATCCGTTTGCGAAAACGCTCAGCGGTGTCGGTTTGAGGATGAGCTTGGAGACCTCCAAGTCTGGTTCCAATGGCATCTTCAAGTTTACTGTCGTTTCTTCAATGTTCGCCAATTTAACGGCTTCCTGATAATCAACAAGATTTTGGCGATAGTTTCGATGATTGATAGAGAGTGTGAGCGGGACGAGTAAGAGACACATTAAAAGGAGCGCGACGAACCGGACGCTCAGGATATGATGCATCATCTCTTTTTGAATCAACGTCATTAACATATCGGATCCTCCTTGTTTGAGGATATCTCTTTGTTGAAAATTTCTTTGAAAGCAAACTGGTAATTGCTATGAAACACTCTTTAATTTATACACCACACAATGCTATTCGTTTTAAACGTTGCCGGCAATTGGACGGTCATTGACATCAAATATCGGAACGGAAGAATTTCATAAAGGCGACCATTGTCAGTGCCACTGCGAAGAAACAGAGAAGTAGCACATCTACCGCCGATTGGCGAAATGTCTCTCCTAATGTCGGGGTTTCTAAAGAGGATGGCTGCGTGATTTTGACGATGTCTCTCTCTAGGTGGAACGTTCTTACAGAGGCATGATCTACAATTTTACTGAACAAATCTGCATGAAGCGCATCATGGTAACGCTCACCTGCTTGAAAGTAGTCACTTTTCTTTCGTTTTCCAGTCTGCATTAAATTTGTAGCGAGATAGGTTAGGGAAGATGTCGGCGTAATTCGAGAAAGCGTTTCACCGACTTGTTCTTGATACTTTTTTTCACGTTGATAGTTCCGATCTATTTTATCAGCGTGCTCCTTGAATTTCTGACGAAATTCCTCTTCGAGAGGTTTCACCTGTTCATCCACCTCTTCTCCGACAGTAAACTGTTCTTCAAAGGAAGGTTGCCGCCGATCTTTCCAAAATGCTTGGTGTATCTCCTTTTTTCTCTCTTCAAGTTCTGCGTTGAAATTCTCGCGGAGCGCGGTCTTTTCGAGATAAACACTCTGCGATGTTTGTGTCGGCGCGATGGCTTTCGCCGCGATAAATCCGACGCGTGGTGTAATTAACACAGCAAATACCCAAACCGTAAAAGCGATAATAAGTGCGGTCTTGGAGTTATCTAAGTAGGTTGAAATGACTGTCCCTATCGCGAAGAAGACCGCAATGTATAGGAGCGAGGCGAGCGTTAGACCGAGCACCCGTGGAAAAATTTCGGGTTCACCAAGAGGAAAACCTTGCCAAACCAGCACCAGTAAGCCGAATAGGAAGGACGCCAAAAACGGCACTACGAACACTATGTATCCTCCAATTAATTTGCTCCACAGAAAGAGGTCACGCGGCAGGGAATTCGCTAAAGTAATCCGAAGGGTGCCTGCCTCTTTTTCTCCGGCGACTGCATCGAAGGTAAACAGAAGCGCGAGCAAACTGAAAACAGTGCCGACAAGGAAAAGAAAGTCGAGATGTCCGAATAAATAGGAGAGCGAATCTGAGACTAAAGCTGGTGCGCCGTAGACAATCCCATTGCGGGTCATTCCAAGGTGGTTCGGTAATGCATCCTCTAATCCATTTGCAAACACGCTCAAGGGAGTCGGTTTGAGAAAAAGTTTGGAAACCTCAATCTCCGGTTCCAGCTGCATCTTCGGGTTTACTGTCTTCTCTTCAATCTGTGCCAATTTAACGGATTCTTGATAGTCTACTAAATTTTGGCGAAAGTGTCGATAATTGATAGAAAGCGTGAGCGGAATGAGTAAGAGACACATCAAAAGGAGCGCGACAAACCGAACGCTCAGGAGGTGATGCCGAATCTCTTTTTGAATCAATGTCATTAACATTTGGATTCTCCTTTCATTTTCCGTAAAGTGATATATGCTCCCTTTTATAATTTAATGATACAGGTTTGCGCCGAAAAGGGTGCATAAAGCGAAAAAATCTGGATTTTTATTAAGAGATGGCAAAATTGTTTGGAATTGGAAAGAGACCTCACGCCTCGGGGGGAGTTCAGGGGTGGATTCTATTATTCCGGTTCTGGTTCTTCAGGTTCTGGACGTGCGAGTATCCATTCTTGGAAGGCTGTCATATCCGCAAAAAACGATCGCATGAGCGCGAATTCACCTGGAGCGGCAATTGCGCACCGCAGCAGTCCCGCTTGTTTTCCGTGCGTCTCTAAACGGTCAAGCCATGCCTCTTTGAACACGTTGTTGTCCTCTGTCATGAATATGGAGGACATACCGATTTGGACGATTTTGGTATGCAACTCGGATACCTCAGCATCGCTTTCCATTAACGGGGAAATCAAGTGGGTCTGTTGGAGTTCATTAAGTTCTTTTAAGTTGTCGCGCGGATCTTCAATCCTGATTCCCCATTCTCTGACGATGAAATAGTAGTGCGTCCATACGTCTAATTCTGTATCTCCTTTATCCGGCCCGAGTGTGGCTTTGATTCTGGAGAGAGCAGTGCTTTTCATGTTTTCTGTTGGCATGGCATCAACGTATGCCAAAAAATTTTCGTAACTCTCCCCTTCCTGCGCTTTTATATATGCCAGATAAGGTTCGCTGGACAAGACCACTTCTAAGTCGTTTGGGGTTTGCGATGCTTGTGTTTCATCTGTGATTTCAAGGAGTTGAGCCAGAAGGTTTGCCTGTTCTTGGGTCAAGGGTTCGCGGGCAGACATTCTCAATGCGCGTCTGTGCTGCCTGTGTTGTTCAGTTACCTGCTCCATCTCGTCTAACATCTTACCGAACCACGGGACGACAAATACGACGCCAACAACGAGAAGTGCAACGCCGATACCGATAAGAATGAGAAAAACAGATTTTTTCATTTGAAGGCCCTTCGCTGTGAATATTTAACCGCATGATAGCATCTTTTGGCGTGAATTTCAACCTTTTAAGGGAATCACTCAGCGGCATTCAATTGTCACGAACCATTTTTGTAGGAGGGGTTTGTAAGCCCGATTCGGATAACTTTAAAATTCGTATATGATGCCAGCAGAGAAGGTAAAGGGGAACTGCGGAATCTCCAGGTATTCATTGATGTCCAGGTCAAGTTCCTCTGTTTCGCTCTCGAACGCTAATGTTTCGAGTCCTTCCACAAGGTTATCAGCGACCCTTAATCTTATCTTATTTTTCCTATTGTAAGCGTTTAGGATTTCAGTAAATGCCGTCACTGGGAGACCCCAAAGTGTGCTTTTGCGACTCAGGCGCAGGTCCAAGCGGTGATACGCTGGGAACTCAGTCGGGAAAATCGCGCCTGCGACATCGGAGATGAGGGGATGTCCGATGTCTCACGGCGTTCAGCATGGGTATAAGCATAAGACATCCATACGAAAAACTTTTCGCTCACGCGGTGCCGCAGAAATATCTCCGCACCGCTTACATATCCTGTCCCTTGATTGAGATACGCGCTGGCAACCGCTGTATCCGAGTCCTCAAAAAGTGCGTCAACGTTGATGGCTCTCGTGACTAATTTCTGCATATCTTTGTAATACACCGCGAATTTGAGTTCCGTTTGGGCGGATATCTCATGTTCTAATTCCATGATGTAATGCTCGGTTAGACTCGGTTTTAGGTCTCGATTTCCATCTGCCCTTAGCACCTGATATGCCAAGGGACTCCGTTCGTATCTGCCATAAGCGAGCCGAAGCGTAGAGGTCGTTGGCAATGTGAAACTCAGACTGCCGCGAGGTTGAATAGAAAGTTCCTCTGTCAGATTGAGATAGTCAAACCGCACACCAAAGGCGATAGATAAAGAAGAGAGCGGGTCATAACGGGCTTGAAGGTACCCCTCAGCACGCCGAAATGGGTAATGAAATTCGTCAAACTTCTGTGTCCATGACGGTTCCTCATCCACATCAAAATCTATGTTTTCCAGAGAAGATGTCTGTGTCCGACTTTTAGATGGACTGAAAGCGAGAAGGAATCCCGGTTCTAACTGAAACTTGGATGTTAACTTGTAGGACACATCTTCGCGAAGGGTATACGTAGGGGTATTGATCTTTAAGTTGTAGATGAATCCGTCATTTTCGCTTGTAGCGTCTTGGTTTGAGGCACTACCGAAACTGATATTGAGAAAGTTGTGGGAGCGTGTAAGGGAGAGATAGGACGTGAGTTTATCAGTGAAATTAGAGCGGAGGTGGATGCCTTCCGCCTCAAACCCGTTTTTGAAGTAGGCGGAAAAATTAACTGCCTCTTCGATCTCTTCTGATCCAACACCGGAGAAGTCAAAGTGATCTGTCGCGCCTAAGCCGTTGAGCGTCAGATGATGTTTTGGCGTAAGCGGATACGCAAATTTAAGTTGATAGTTTGACCATTGGGGGAACGTCCCATCAAAAAAGAGACCTAAGATGAGATTGAGAGTGGTAAATCGTCCTGCGAGGGAGGCGTAACCCTTATCTCCAATTGTGGCTTCAACGAAACCGGAAGGCGATAAAATGTTCAGGTCGATCGCGCCTGCCCACTTCTTTTCCAACCGTTCGCGCGAACGGATGTCAATCACCGATTGCGAATCTAACCCGAATTCAGCACCGTAGCCACCGGCGTAGATATGAATATCTTCAATACTGTCCGAGTTAATCGTTGAAATGAGACCCCCAAAGTGGAACGGATAGCCGAGCGGGGTTCTATCGAGATAAAGAAGCGTCTCCCCCGGTGCACTCCCCCGGATATAGAGGATGCCGAAAATATCGTTGGGGATACCGATGCTCGGTAGCGTCGTGAGTCCCTTAAGCGCATCACGTCCAGTCCCGGGAATCCGTGTCAACTCGCCACCTCGAATCTCTTTGCGGCTAATTGTCGGCGGTAGTAGACGTTGTCCTTCTACAAGAATGGGGTCAAGTCGTGTTGCTGCCTCCCGACTATCGGAGGTTTCGACAAACACGCCTTCTGTATTGATGAAAAACCGCCTGTGGAGCGTCTCCCTTGCGCGAATCTCAATCGGAATTTTAGTGGGTGTGTTGTAAGTTGGATGGGATATGGACAGTGTATATGTGCCGACAGGGATTTCAATGAACCGAAATGTGCCTTCTTTATCTATTTTTTGAGACTGATCGGTTTCAACAATGCGCACCTCTGCTTCAACTAACGGTGTGTCGGTGTCATGCTGGTAGACGGTGCCTTCTATACCGCCTATGCGGGGAAAGACTCGCTGCCAGATGCTTCTTTTCGTTTTTCGGGGTTCATCTTCTTTAGGACTCTCCGTTTCAGCCGAAACAGAGAACGGCATCATGAGTACAATAAACAGAACTGGATATAAGCGAAATTTCATGAAAGGGTCTCGACCTCTGCTTGGAACCTGAATTGTAGATTTTAACGCTAAATTAAATGTTCCAGTTGACACGGAGATCGCTTTTATCATCAGAACGCAGAACAGCCAAGTCATTGTTGGAATTCTCCAATTCCAACAATGACTTGGCTGTAATGTGAAACGGAATATGTTTTTCCTTATCTTTCTCCTATGGATTCTATGGATTGTGTTGAAAAAAATTGCCCTCAGTCCATCTCAGAAACACATTCGTATTCGTGAAATTATTGAGGATTTCTGCGGTTAGCGCAGGATTGTGCACGGCGAGCCATAAAAGCCCGTCATCTTTGCCATGTTGCGCAAACTGTTCCTGTATCAAAAGCGCGTCCTTCTTTTCGGTTTCAGTTACGAAATGTTCAAGGGCAGTGAAGAATTCTTTTCCTTGATCTTGATTGGGTAGATGCATTTCCATCCAAGCTTTCACGGGTGCTTCATCAAGGACTGATAGTTTTTTTTCGAGCACAGCAAATATCGCCTTGAGAACGTTTTCTCCGTTTCCATCATGCATCATCTGATACAGCATCACGTTTGCACAGCGATACTCCAGAGTTAGCTGATGAACGATCGCTATGTCTTCTTCGTTGGATTTCCCGATAGATTCCTTCAAAAACGGTTTGTATCTTTCCGGGTCAGGCTTTGCTACATTGAGGTAGTCTACTAACGTTTTAAACGATTTTCCCGTCCGATATTCTTGGGTAAGAAAGTCCAAATACGTTTTAGAGGCTGTCACCTCACCGAGGGTTGTGAAGTCTCCATCTAAAATGGGTTTCGGAAACAATGTCTTGAGTTTCGCAAACGTGTCTTCGGGTGTGGGTTTGGCGGGTATAGGTTCGGCAATAATTTTTTCGACAGACGTTGTGTCAGTGTCGGGGTCTTCTGAGCACCCTAACAATTGAAAAGCAATCGCGAGAAGTATCAAAACTGTGAAACGTAGAGAATACTGCATTGTTTGTCCTTTTCGTGTTATCAGTGATGGAGTTTGATACCGTATGGACAGGAGAGGATACCTGTCCATACAATAGCGTTCCGATTCCTTCGCTGGCGAGGTTTCTAACCTCGCCCTCTGTTGGTGTATAGGTAATTATGGGCTTTACTATAATGTGCCTTGCGATTCTGTTCAATCTGCGTAAGTCCTAATCAAAAATGATGTATCCGTACGGGGTTTGAACCCCGTCGGATTTGACATGTTCCCAGACGATACGCGGTGTAAGACGCGCATTGCCAAGATACCGATTTATCTGATCATGACTGAAGTTTTTAGAATGTTCTCCGAAATGCGTCAGTGTATAATTATCGGGGTGCTGAGTAGATATTGACAGGAATCCACACGGGTCGGTTTCGTCATCTTTATTTACCTCCTCACACACCATATTAGAGGAGACCCGAGCAAAAGTCAATCAGTATTGCGTAAGTCCTACCTTTTCAATTGAGGTGTGAAATATTCCACGTTGTTTGGTAGCGATATAAAGTCTATCGCTGTTAGGGACAAGAGAGATGACACTATCTGGCACTTCTGGTGAGATTTTTTCCCATTCGCCACGTCTGTTCAATTGATAGATACCTTCCTTACCAGCCCCATAAATCGTGGTGCCAACCACGGCGACTCGATCCGTGATAGTGTGCGCTCCGGTCTTATCGGTGAGTGCACGCCAATGTTCACCTTCTTTTGACATCAAAGTGCCTATGTCTGTAGCGATGTACACCGTTGAGCCTGCAAAGGTGATATCATTGAAACGTTCAAAACGAAGCGGTAGATTTGGGGTAACGTCTTTCCAGGTGTCCCCTCCGTCAAGCGATTGAAAGAGATGCCCGTCCCGCTTTCCAACGTAGACGATTTTTCCTAAAACAGCAAGTTTGAAACCCCTTAGAAAGTCGTCTTCTTCGTCAGGGTTTTTGCCTGTATCTATGAGTCCGGTGTTGAACCATTCCGAGTCTCCACGTTTCCATCGGAAAAGTCGCCGCTTGTATTCGACATAAAATATGTCGCCGTTAACTGCAAACGCACCCGGGTATTTTTCACGCTGGTGTGTTGGATCTGACTGGCGTATTATATCTATGATGAAGGGGGCATCTTTACCAAGAGTCGGGACCGCTTGGATAGGGACTAACACATTACCGTTTGCAGAAAGATGGAAAAGACGAAGTTCGTTTTCTTCCTCTAATCTCGGTGTGATACCGTAAAGCACTCCACCAGAAATCGCTAATTTGGGGAACATCAGTAGATTGGTAAAATTGACGGTTGCTGCTGATTTTAGGGTGAGTTCCTCTGAATTGAGGGGTAAGGTTTCCCATGACTCTCCACCATCAGTGGATTTGACAATACCTATCCAAGTGTTCGCATAGAGATCATTTTTGAACGCGACTAAATCTCGAATGTGAGTTCCTACGATTCCAGTCATAAACGGATACCATGATTTGCCAGCGTCGATTGAGCGGATAAGCCCCAGAGGACCCACTTTAAAGAACGTATTTTCATCCACGCCGACAGCCGGGAATAGACTCAGCGTAAACGAATTCATTGCTGAATTCAAGTCAGACCTATCAAAACCGTAATCTGTCCATGTTTTTCCACCATCGGTTGAACCGGATGCAGTGATTCCCAGGGCGAGAATGGTCTTTCCAGCTGCTATGACTTTAACGCCTGGCGATATTTTTGTCATGAACGAATCGCTTGTGGGTGTTATTTCGGTCCATGTATCGCCGAAGTCGGTTGAATGGAAGATTTCCCATGCACTTGAAGTGTCACTGCCCATAATCTGACCCATATAAGCCCCTATTCCTTCCGGGGTTTGCAATTGCGTAATATCGGGACCCGTCCCGATATAAAGATTGTTTTCAGAGACTGCCAAGGAGTGGATGGCTTTGGTGGTATCTATTGACAATCTTTCCCATGCGCCTGCGCTGATACGATAGAGACCTTCGGTTGTCCCGACAAATACCGTATTTTCAATGTTAGCAACAGCGAGGATTTCCGTGTCAGTCTCTACATCGTTTAGTAAAGTCCACTGTTTGCCGCTGTCTGTAGATCGGAAAATGCCTTTATCTTCGAGTGCGAGGTAAAACGCGTCATCTGTTATCGCGAATCCTTTGATACGTCCCTTTGGATGTGCCCCGAGAGTCTTCCACGTTTCTCCATTATCGATTGAAGCGAGCACGTCATCGGTGGACACAAGATAGAGCGTGTCATTGTGCTCTGCCATTGATGTCCACTTATGCGTCTCGGAAGTTTCTGAAGAAGGGGTCAGAACAGTAGCATTAACGAGTGTCCATGCGGACGCTTCTGGTGTTAATCTGTAGATGCCACCAGATGCTGCCGCATAGATGTCTCTTGTGGAGCTTAAAAATAAGCCTGTTACTGGGCTGCCTTCAGGCCCGTTTGCTTGTATCCACTGCTGTTTTGTCGATGGACGTGTTTCCTTCTCTACTTGTGCAGCTGCAGGTACAAAGGGTTCTGAGATTTGGGTGCCGGCACCGCCACTTTTACCGGTGGTATCGAAACGTCCGGCTTGGTTCCGTAAATCGGATTTTGCTTGTGTATCAAGGACAATCGGAGCATCGATGATTTCAACCGTGGTTTCCGATCTGGCGCTCAGGTTATAGGGTTTCTGAAATCGGGCGAGATATTGAGATCCCACGCCTATTATTAGGAAAATAACGATAGCTGTTGCGGCAGAGATTGCCACCGGTATTAATGGTTTGCTGTTCGCAGGCGTTACCGGTTTTAGATTGGCAACTTGCTTTACAATGTTTTCGGTAAAAGTGACAGGTAAATCTACACTGCCAAGGGTTTCGCGCACCATATCATCTTCCTGCTTTAAACGGTTCCGTGCGCGTTGGAGACGACTTTTAACTGTATTTGGGGACACGCCTAAAAATTCACTGATCGCTTTATAGGTCATTTCTCCAAGGTAGTGAAGTGTCACAACCGTACGTTCGCTCTCCGGCAGTTTTTCTAAAAGACTTCTAATGCGTCGGCGACGATGTTCGACGAAGGATTCCTCACGTTGTTCGTTTTCGTAGTGACGGTAGGATGATTCTTCGATTTCTTCTCCACTGGTGGTTTCCAAGGATTCTATCGATGGTTTCCGCTTTCGATGCCAGTCGATACAGAGCCGATCGGCGATGACATAGAGCCATCCAGCGAACTGATTCGGATTCTTCAATGTTCCAAGTTTCTGGTATGCTTTGAGAAAGGTGTCTTGTGCGAGTTCCTCGGCAGTATGGAAGTCGCCAACTTTCCGCCAAGTGAGCGCGTGAACGCTTTTCTGGTATTTTTGTACCAGTGTCGTAAAGGCACTCTCGTCACCTATCAAAAATTGGTTAACCAGGTGTGCATCTTCGTTTTTCATCAACTCTCTCCCACGTAAGATACGGATGTACGCTTTTAGTACGCGACTATCGTACTGCTGTCACTAATTAATGACGTAATTTAAAGAACAGAAGGATGCATAACGAGAAAAATAATGGAAAAATTATATCACAACTACACTAAAATGTTTTTCTTGATATAGTGAAAAGCAGAACTTACGGGTTGTTTCTGGCGAGCACTGCTGCTGTTTTGTAGCATAACCTGTTAGGTTGTGCAGCGAGAACATCTGTGTTTTTTATACTGCTGCCTCTCACAGAGCGTCCCGTCGTCAAAATTGCGTAAGTCCTGTTATAGTCGGCGAAAATCAGATTTTTCGACAGTACGCGAAACAACCGAGTCTCCAAGGAAATCTCCCAATCCCGTAATAACTCGGTTGTAATTGTGATATATGATTTTATTTTTTCTTACTTTGGTTTTGTTTCAGACACGGTTAGTCTTTTTGCAACCAAAGGGTGAGCATCATGGCACCTGCGCCAATAACAGTCATACTCGGATAATACCACCACAGGAATCTTTTACGTTTTTTCTCTATGGCTTTCCTTTGCTTTTGGATCTTCGCAATCGCTCTTTTTCCCTTTTCAAGAGAAGCAGAATCATCGTTGAGCAACATCCAGCGTTGAACGAACAATTCGTCCTCAGTCAGTTTCCGAATCTCTGCATCCCACTCGTCTAAAGGCGTTAGCCAGTATCCAAAGGAAGTAACGCCAATTACGACAAGGGTTGGAAGTCCGATGAGGTGTCTGTTTTCTTTGCGGGTATGCGAATTATGTTCTGTTTTAGTTGGTGTGGCGACTGAGACATCTGCCAATAGGATAGCACATATTACTGTGCAGATGAGTGTAAAACGCGGTGCCAAGGGTAATGTCATGATTTTTCTCCTATACTTGAGGTAAAAAAAATACTACTGATCGTTCCAGAATACAGCGGACTGCCAAGTTATCTCATGAACAATGGCTATGTCCTCTTTGTTGGGTTACGCGATAAATTGCTTCAAAAAAAGAGTGGTGATTCTATTGGTAAAATCACCACTCTTTTGGAGACACGTGGAAAGAATTGTTGCTTAAGCCGCTACTCTTTTTCCAGAGAAACGTAGAACATCCCGCGATGTTCAGTAACGATATAGAGTCGATCATTATTGACCACAAGAACCTTGACGCTATCCGGCACTTCTGGGGAGATCTTTTCCCATTCATCTCGATTGTTCAATCGATAAACCCCCTCATCACCAACACCATAAACCGTCGTCGTATCTACAGCCAGTCTCTCAATAAGAGTGTGCGTTCCTGCGGTATCAGTGATTGCACGCCAATGGTCACCGTCTTCTGATGTCAAGACGCCCGCGTTGGTCGCAACATATACTGTTGATCCAGCAAAGATTATCTCATTGAAACGCTCAAAACGCAATGGCAGGTTTGCGGTCAAGTCTTTCCATGTAACACCGCTGTCAAATGATTGGAAGAGGCTACCATCGCGTTTACCGACATAAACGGTCTCTTCTGAAACAGCGAGTTTAAAGCCTTTCAGAAAGTCATTACTATTGTCTGTATCTGCCAGTCCGGTGTTAAACCATTTTGACTCGCCGCGTTTCCACCGGAGAAGTTGCCCCATATATTCCGCATAGAACGTCTCACCACTGACTGCAAACGCTTTGGGAAATCCTGAGACTTGGGACAATTTATCTATCCAATCCTCTATATCTTTGGTAGAAGGAGCCTCTTCAAGGGCAGGTATTCCTTGGATAGGGACTAACACGTTTCCATTTTCAGAGAGACGGAAGATACGCAATTGATGCTCGGGGACTACAACAGCTGCTGCTCCATAAAGCACACCATCAGCAATCGCTAATTTTGAGAAAAGCAGAGGGTGGGCATTTTCTGATGGTTTTAGTGTGAGTTCGTCAGAACCCAAGGTGAGTTCTTTCCACGACTCGCCGCCATCACTGGATTTGGAAACACCTGTAGAGGGGCTCGTGTAAAGCTCGTTCTTGAATCCAACTAAGTTGAATATTCTGGTGCCTACGATCCCGTTTATAAATGAATGCCACGATTCACCACCATCGGTCGAGCGCAAAAGTCCGGAGGTGCCGTCTCTGAAAATAGTATTTTCGTCCACTGCTACACTCGGGGAGATAGTGGGTACGACTATATCGGAGTTGAAACCAAATTCTGTCCATGTTTTTCCGCCATCAGTTGAACGGAAGCTCAACATGTCTAATATCAGAACGGCATCTCCAGCTGCCAAGACTTTAGCACCCGATGAAACTCTCATCATGTGTGATTTACTTGTTGGTGTTATATCTGTCCACGACTCTCCGCCATCGGTTGAATGAAAAACCTCCCATCTTGGACCGGTGTTGTTCATAAATTCCTCCATGAGATCCTCTATGGGGTTTTCCAGTAGAGATTTCATTTGAGAAAGGGTTGAACCTGTCCCGACATAGAGATTATTTCCAGAGACTGACAAAGAACGGATGGCTTTCGTGGTATCTAACGGCAATTTTTCCCATGTCTCTGAATTCAGTTGGTGGAGACCGTTGTTTGTCCCGACAAACACTGTGTTTTCAACAGCATCTATTGCATTAATACCGCTGTCTGTTATTTCATTGTCGAGTGGGGTCCACTGCTTACCTCCATCTGTGGATTGGAAGATGCCTTCATTAAATCTCTCCTAAGTGACTTAAGAGTGCACATTTTTAATGCACGACCATCGGATTGCTGTTACTATTAAGGACGCGATTTAAAGGGCAAAAGGTTGCATAGCAGAAAAAATGTGAAAAATAGATCGCGACAGTGCTGAAATGTTTGCTTGACATAACTTAGAAAAATCAGTATATTATAGCGATATGAAACTCTTATCTATAAACGTTTCAAAGCCAAAGCCTATTCAATACGGCGGTAAGACTATCCAGACGGGGATTTTCAAAGAACCCGTGTCAGGCACTATCATGCTCAGAGAGAAGAATATTGATGGTGATGGGCAGGGCGATCTGCGGGTGCATGGGGGCACCTATAAAGCCATCTACGGCTATCCGTTTGAGCATTACGCCCACTGGCAGCAGGAATTACGGAGAGACGATTTTACTTACGGGCAGTTCGGCGAAAATCTCACCGTTGAAGGTCTACTGGAAACGTCAGTTCATATTGGTGATGTCTTTCAGATAGGTTCAACGGTAAAATTGCAGATTACGCAGCCGCGCGTGCCGTGTTTCAAACTCGCATACAAGATGGGACTGCCGGAATTCCCCAAACAGTTTTTAGAGAGTCGACGCGTCGGCTTCTATTTTCGAGTGCTTGAAGAAGGCGAAATAACTCCTGGTGATGCGATTGCACGTATTGAAGTCGCATCGGAACCGATGAGTGTCACAGAGATCGTCAACCTCCGCTATTTTGATAGGGACAACCACGAGAAAATCGCGCGAGCCAGGAAACTACCTGCGCTCTCGCCGAGTTGGAAAAGGGATTTTACGAAGATTTTAGCAAAATGAATATTTTTAAAGCAACAACCAAACGCGAAGCAAGCGAAGCAGCCGCACATCTCGCAAGTAACAAGCTTCGCGAGGCATTGGATGCGAATGGACGTGCCAGTTTCATCGTCGCAACAGGCGCGTCTCAATTTGACTTCCTCGCCGCACTTACTGCTGATAAAACGATCAATTGGGACAACACGACAATGTTCCATCTCGACGAATACATCGGCATTCCTGAGACACATCCCGCCAGTTTTCGCAAGTACCTGCGAGAACGTCTTGTGAACATCGTTCACCCCGGAACGATACATTTTCTCAACGGTGAAACGAACGACCCGCAAGCCGAGTGTGATCGGTTGAATCGAATTATCTCGCAACATCAGATTGATGTGGCGTTCGTCGGTATCGGTGAGAATGGCCACCTCGCCTTCAACGATCCACCAGCGGATTTTGAAACAGAGGATCCGTATATTTTGGTCGAATTGGATGAACCGTGCCGCCTCCAGCAGGTCGGCGAGGGCTGGTTTGCTGGAATTGATGATGTGCCAACCCAAGCGATTTCAATGTCCATTTGTCAAATCATGAAGGCGAAAACAATTGTTTGCACTGTGCCAGATGAACGAAAAGCGGAGGCAGTACGGAATTGCTTACACGGCGAGGTAACGCCACTGCACCCTGCTTCGATTTTACAGACGCATCCAGATTGTGCGGTATTTCTGGACGCTGGGTCGGCATCTTTGTTATAGAGAGTGGTAGAAACTCGCTGCTGGCATCTAACGCGCTGTTTTAATCTGTCCCCAAGTGACAGCGAGTTTGTCTTGTGGCGCGACATCAAATGGAATCTGTCCGAGAGCATAGAGGATTGAACGGTGGATGAGCTCCCATCCATCGTCTGTTACCTGCAGCCAGCCGGTAGAGTGGGGCCAAATGTTAACATGGCGTGCCTTCGTTGTGCCTTTCAGAAGTTTTGCCCCTTCTTCGTAGACAGAGATAGCCACAAGATCGTCGTTGTCGGCGCGCACGGCTAATATTTCGATATCGCCTTCAAAACCGCTGCACGTCATGAGTGCTATCGCGGGTTTGCTAACGGTGATGTCGCCCTTAAAACCTTCCATGATTGGATGCTCGGGATCAATGACAGTGAGGTCGTCGCCTGGATCGGAGTTGAATGTGCCGTCTGCCGCAAATCCCATATCATCGTATGTCCACGTCTCGGCATTGACAACGGGGACGGCTGAATCTTTGTAAGCGTCCAAGATATTGCCACTGGAAGTTGATTCTGAGATAAAGACAACATCTATATCGGCAAGGTTAACAGGGTGCTTTGCCAAATGCTCATGGGGTTCAACGACATAGCCCCATTCTTCGAGGTGTTCTATAAGAGGAATGTCCTTCGGGTCGGGTTCACCCGAGCCAACGAGGGCAAGTTTTTCACCCGCAGCGATAACGGAACTTACAGCAAAAAGTAGCACGAAAATTGGTAAGAAAAAGTGACGATACATGAGAAGAATTTTTCTCCTTTTGCGTTGGGTGTGAGAGGCATGGAGGCACCTACAAATAACTGCCTTTAAGGGCCTGAACGTATAACAGGTGCTCCCAAGGAATTTGATCGGATTTCAGATTAGACTTGGGTAGACTCTACAGGAAGATGGGAAATATGTCAAGCACTTTTGATTCGGAGATGAGTCACGATTGGGGGATTGCTCCTACAGTGTACGCAAACCGAATGATGGAAATGGAGGGTGTGGATGAAAGATGCAATCAGAGTAGGGGTCATTGGTGTTGGTGGAACGATCGGCAGTACAACTGCTGTTCTCGCCGCTGAGCCGAATGTCCAACTCGTCGCTTTGGCGGATCCGGATCCCATTCGTAGGAAAAGCGTCTTGGATGGGATTAAAGGTGTTCGCGTTTTCGATGATTATCGTCAGATGTTCGACGCATGCGATTTAGACGCAGTCTGTATTGGGCTTCCGACGTGGATGCATGCCCCCGTCTCAATGGAAGCGGTGGAGCTTGGACTGCATGTGCTCTGTGAAAAACCACCCTCAAACGATGCCGAGGAGTTAGTACCCGTCACGGAACTCGCTGCAACCAAAGGTCTCGCCTATATGTTTGTCCGCCAATCGAGGTTCACACCCCAGTTGATGGAAGGGCGTAGGCTTGTGCAGGCTGGAGAACTCGGCGACGTCTATTACGCTGAGACTCGGTGGATACGCACACGGTGGTGTTCTGCACGGGGATGGCGGCACGATAAAGCAAAGGGGGGTGGGGTACTTCTCGATCTCGGTATTCACGCCATTGATAACGTCTGGTTTATGATGGGGAATCCGCGTCCGACAGAGGTTATGGCTGGACTCTACTGTACATTTTCCGACCTCGCACCTCCTGAACAAACCTATACTGCAGACGATGCTGCGTGTGGGTTTGTACGGTTTGAGAACGGGTGCACCCTGCATTTTGCTGTCGCGTTTTCGCTGAATACGACAAACCGACAGGTTCCAGCAAAGGGAAGCGATCTGGTCAAAAGCGAGACGCAGGAGTTTCAACTTTACGGAACGAAGGCAGGACTCGAAAGCGGGAAGCTGCTCGTTGGAACACCCGATGGTGTTAACGTCAAACCCATAAAAGCACCGCCACAAAAAGCGGATGATATAACGCTTCAAGCGCGAGAGTTCATTCGGGCAATTCGAGACGGAGATGAACCCCTTAATTCCGGTTCTCAGGCGGTGATGCTCATGCAAATGCTCGATGGAGCGATGAAATCCAGCGAAACCGGCAGTGCCGTCGCGATTCAGTCTTTCTAATATAGTAAACCCTGAAAATACTTGGACACTTTAGAAAACACAAACCCACTCGCTGGTGAGGTTTCCCAACCTCGCCACTTTAGAGTGTCCCCAAAGCAAACGGACGCAACTGCCCAGGAGTACATAATAAGAAGATGTCTATACAACACAATTTCGAAGCATCTCAACGGAATGGACTCACACCTCAGCAGAAGCAACAATTTCACGACGACGGCTTTCTATTCGTCCGAAACGTGCTGCCAAATGAGGCACTTCAACCGTTGATTGATGAGTTATCGCAATTGGTTGATGACGGGACGCAGGCGGCAATCAAACAGGGGATCCTTGACCCGTCAGATACGTATGATGATGAGTCTTTTGAAACACGGTTGGCACGCGTCTCGAATGCTTGTTCCGACCCGAACTGGATTTGGAGCAACTATTTCAGAGACCAGAAAATCCGAACCGCTGGGATGTTCACGCTCAGGACGGCACCCTCACTCCTCGATGTTGTTGGTTCTCTCATCGGTGAGGAGATCTTTGCACATCCGCAGTTTAATTACCGAGCCAAATTGCCGGATCAAGCAATTACTGTTATCCCATGGCATCAAGATTTGGCATATCTTATCCCTGATGAAGCGGGTGATACATTGGTTGTGAATGTCTGGCTTCCGCTCGTTCGGGCGACGGAAGAGAGTGGATGTATGCAAGTCATCCGAGGTTCACACCGCCACAATCTGATTGCACACAATTACCAAGATGAGACCCCCGGGCATACGGGAGGTAAAGGTATCAGCGATGAGGAATTGCCTCCCGGCGATGTCGTTACTGCCGAACTTGAGGCAGGAGATGTTTTGCTCACGAGTGAGCGGGTTGTCCACCGTGGACTTCCGAACCGTTCTGACACAGTCCGTTGGAGTGTTGATACACGCTATAGCCAAATCGGGCTGCCAACGGGTCGCGAAAATGTTCCCGGTTTCATCGCTCGGAGTCGGTTGAATCCTGAGAGTATTACCAAATCTCATCACGACTGGAATCGGCAATTCGTGTGAAACTATGGTAAACCTGACAAACAAATAAACACGTTCTGCCCCGGTAGGCGAGGTTTCTAACCTCGCCAGCAGGTGGGTTGCGGGGTATATCAGATTAAGCGTCCCCGAACTTTTTCTGGAATAGAGAGACTGTATCGTGGTCGGGATGGTTCGGCAGTTCAGCAGGGGCTTCCCATTCTTCATCAATATCCGTTAATTTCACAGGTTTGCCATCGTTTTCCAAGACCGATTTCCAACCTGCGAGGAAGACGTTTGTCTTCTGCAAAATCTGATCAAACGTCTGTGGCATTTCGTTGTGGAGTGCCATGTTCTGGAACGCCCAAATCGTCGGCAACCAGATCTCCGTCTTGTCGAACGGATAGCCGGTGCCGGTGTGGATTCTGAAATTCTCGCCACCGTAGGCTTCCTGTGTGTGAATTTGCACCGTTCCCCACGAACCACTCACTTGATGAAGTGTCCCGTAGAATTGGCGACCATCGCTATCAACATGTTCAAAGGTAAGAACACCCGGCGGGCTGTGCCAACTATCCGTTTGATACGCGACGGACACAACCGGATTTCCAGCCTCCGCAACCGCTCTGCAGACCATATAAAGACCATGGATGCCGTGCGTGGGATAGTCGTCGAACGAGTTGGTCGCCGTGTAGCAGATGATTTGTTTATCGCTTGCCCACGCCTTGGCACGTGAAATGGCATCGTTGTGCTCATGACTCGATGGGGCAAGGATCGTCGCGCCGTTCTTTTGCGCGAGTTCAATCATTTGCCGTGCTTTCGCGAGGGAGTTTGCAAACGGACGGTTGATGAGATTCGGCAAACCCGCTTCGAGATACGGTTCATGCAGGATGTGGTTCCATGGGTGATTGTAGTAACCTCCAGAGATCACGCCGTCTACCTTCCCCAACATATCGTCAAAATTCTTGACGACTTCGCAACCATAAGGTTCAGCAACTGCTTTTGCCTTTTCGTATTCAATATCCCAGCAGTGGGTGATCTGCATCCCTGTGAAGGGTGTATCTTTCTCACCAGGACGCGGATTGATGTGCGGTGCCCACAACGGCATGTGTGAATATGAGTCTACGTTCAGAAATCCAACGCGGAAAGGTTCAGAGTTAGGTGCTTGCATGACTATCTCCTTTTAATGGCTGTCGGCAGTCGGTTATCGGCAATCAGTAATAAGACGGGAAGCATAAACAAAAACCCTCTTTGCTGACTGCTGACCGCTGATCGCTACTTACATTGAAACCCACGTCGAGCCGTTTTCACAAGATTCAACGGCTTTGTAGATGAACTGCATACCCCGTAATCCGTCATAGACCGTCGGAAAATCGTATGCCTCGGTATCCATCGGATCGCCGTCAATGTAGTGCCGGATGGCTTCAACAACCCCAACATAAATCGTCGCAAATGCTTCCAAATATCCTTCGGGATGCCCGGTCGGGATACGTGCACCTGCCGCCGCGACATCGGAAAGGTAGCCTTGACCACGGGTCAGCGTCTGTCTCGGTTCACCGTAACGATAGAGTTCAAGGTAGTTCGGGTTTTCTTGTGCCCATTTCACCGCGCCTTGTTCGGCGTAAACGCGAAGTGTAAGTCCATTCTCCTCTCCAGTAGCAACCTGACTAATGCTTAAAACACCTTTACCGCCACCCTTGAAACGAAGCAAGGCGTTAACATCCTCATCCAGTACTCTGTCGGGGAGGAAGGTGCTCTTGTCGGCACAAAGTTCGGTAATCGGGTCGCCAGTGACGTATTCAAGCAGGTTCACGCAGTGTGTACCGACATCACCCATCGTGCCGCCGATACCTGACTGCGCCGGATCAACACGCCACGCCGCTTGTTTCTGACCGAGTTTCTCGTGCGGGACCATCAGGAAGTCTTGAAGGTATTCGACGATGACCTTGCGAATTTGTCCCATTGAGCCTTCAGCGAACAACGCTCGCGCATGCCGCACAAGCGGATGACCCGTGTAATTGTGGGTTAATGCGAAGACAAGACCCGAATCTTCAACGAGTTTTACAAGTGCCTCGGCTTCATCGAGACTGTAAGTCATTGGTTTATCGCAGACGACGTGGAAACCCGCGTCCAAAAACGTCTTTGCAATTTCAAAGTGGGAGATGTTTGGTGTGACGATGCTTACAAAGTCGATACGTTCATTTTTGGGGAGCGCAGCTTCGGTTGCCGCCATCTCTGCATAACTGTTGTAGCAACGGTTTGAATCGAGATACAACTCAGCACCGGTAATTCGTGTGTTTTCTGGGTCGCGTGAGAAACATCCGGCAACGACTTCAATTTGCTGATCGAGTGTGGCTGCGATTCGATGGACACCGCCAATAAACGCGCCCTGTCCGCCACCTATCATACCCATTCGTAATTTCCGATTCCAAGATTCCATAGTGTCTTACTCCAATTTATGGTGAAACTTATACCATTTCTGATTGAAATTGTAGCATAAACTTTTAGTTTGTGCTTCCTTGTAGCATAGACTGTGAGTCTGTGCACTCAGGTGCGGTTAATGCAATATAAACTTTTAGAAATGGTTAACAATTATGTTTACACCGACTCCTTAACGAGGGAACGTTTGTAGTAGTGCGATTCATCGCACGTCGTATGAATGAAGTGTAAAAGTATTTTTTAAATTCACCATAGTTACCGATTGCCAATCGTCGGTATTTAGCTAAAACACCTTCTGATAAGTGTGAGACCTCTCTTTGACCGAAAACCGGGAACCGACGACTCTTTTAACTCAAACCGAGAATATCCCGATTCCGTGCCGTGTCGGTCTCTCCGCCTGCGAAGTCATCGAAGGCGACATCGGTCGTTTCGATAATGTGTTTGGCGATAAATGGCGCACCCTCTGCTGCCCCTTGTTCTGGGCTTTTGACACAACATTCCCATTCCAGTACTGCCCAACTGTCGTAACCCGCTTCGGTGAGGAGTGTGAACACTTGTGTGAAATCCACTTGCCCATCGCCGAGCGAACGGAATCTCCCGGCACGTCCCGCCCATGACTGATAACCACCGTAGACCCCAACCCGACCTGTCGGACGGAACTCCGCGTCCTTAACATGAAACCCCTTGATGCGCTCACTGTAAAGTCGGATGAAGTCGATATAATCGAGTTGTTGAAGGAGAAAATGGCTTGGGTCGTAGTTAAGACAGGCAGCTGGATGGTTGTCTGTGTAATCTAAGAACATCTCGTAGGTCGCGCCGTCGTAAAGGTCCGAACCCGGGTGGAGTTCGTAGGCGAAGACCTGACCGTTATCATGTGCCAGATCCAAAAGTGGCAACCAGCGTGCAGCGAGTTCTTTGAATGCCTCTTCAATAATTCCATCTGGGCGTTGGGGCCACGGATAGACGGTGTGCCACGCGAAACCGCCTGAAAGCACAGGGATAACATCCAATCCCATATTCACCGAAGCGTGGATACATTTCGTTAATTCCTCTGTCGCCCACGCTGTCCTTTCTGCTCCTCGTAAACCGGGAGGATGGAACGCCTCAAGCATAACTTTATACGCAGGATGCACAGCCAAAACCTGTCCGGCGAGGTAACCAGCGACCTCTGTCGCTTGAAGCCCCATCTCATTGAGCGTCCCTTTGAATTCATCGCAATAGGTTTTAGATTCGGCGGCTTTTCCGATGTCAATGACGCGATCGTCCCAATTGGGAATTTGGACACCTTTGTATCCCAAGCCTGCAACCCATTTTCCGATATTTTCCATCGTATCGTATGGTGCCTCATCCCGCATGAATTGGGCGAGGAAGATAGCTGGACCTTTGATTTTCGGCATTGTTCCTGTGCTCCTGTATTTGTGTGTAAACCCTAACAATGTAAGAGGTGAGGTATGAGTTTGGTCTTTGTCTTTATTAGGACTTACGCAATCGGCGGAAAATAATTACCAAATCATCACGAACTTTGGGTATAATATATAAAAGTCAACATGTAATGTCAAGGGTTTTAGAGGCGGATCCAGAGTCCCTGAGTTTTCCAATGATCTGAATAGCGGATGATACAGATTTCGTAGATGATACCCTTCCATTCAAAACGTAGCCCGTAATGAAATTAGGTTCTCCTTAAATGGCATAATTTTGCTTCGCAGCGAGAATGCTTTACATTTGGAGGGGTTTTTGCTTGGGGTTTTTGATAGGGCGTTTCCCTTTCTTCAGATATACGGAAATGCGCGTCAAGTACGAAATCCACCTCACCGAACCGCAAGGTATAATTAAAAAGTGAAAGGGAAAAGAGTGGAACAACCTATCTATGGATTGACGGTTCGCGAGGTGACGAAACATTTTCGTCGAACCAAGCGAACCAATGATAAACTGCGTTTTCGTCAGAAGATCCAGCGTATGTTCAGGCGCGAGAAGGAAATCATCCGCGCAGTTGACGACATCTCCTTAGCGGTGAACATCGGAGAAATCTACGGGATTCTCGGCGCGAATGGCTCGGGAAAGTCAACGTTGATTCGTCTCATTTCAACGCTGCTACTGCCTGATGCTGGGAATATTCAGGTCTTCGGGGACGACGTGGTGACAAATAGTCTGAAGGTCCGACAGGTGATGAATCGTGTCTCTGTTGAGGCTTCCTTCTTTAAACGTCTCTCTTCGCAAGAGAACCTGATTTACGCTGCCCGCCTCTATGGCATCCCCGCTCCCGAAGCCGAGCGAAGATCGAAACAGATTTTGGAAAGACTCGGTTTTGATTCAGATCGGATGAACGAGGAGATGGAGCATCTATCGCGCGGGATGCAACAGAAAGTCGCCATCGCGCGTGCCTTACTCACTACCCCCATGCTTCTCCTGCTCGATGAACCGACGACAGGACTTGATCCGAAATCTAAACGCGATGTGCAAGCCTTTATTGAAGAGATCCGTCAAGAACGGAACGCTGTCATACTCCTAACGACGCATGATATGGCGGAGGCAGAGAGGTTGTGCGACAAGATCGCTATTATTGATAAAGGACGGTTTATCGCAGAGGGAACCGTGGAGGAACTTATCGCTGATGCCCCATCACAAAACGGCGTGCCAGCGACATTGGAGGATGTGTTTATTGCCCTAACAGGTAAAGGGATTGAGGAGGAAGGGTAAGCCATGCTGAATTTTATTCGGGAAACGATTGTCTCTTACGCCTTCATTGAACGCAACTTCAATTTGCTGAAGCGGTATATGAGTTGGGAAATCCTCTTTTTCAGTTATTCCATCGTCAATGCGCTAACAATCGGTTTGATTATGGTAGGGCGTGGCAGCAGTGAAGATGTGCTTTACCTTGTCATTGGGGCACTCGTCTGGGGGTTTCTCTCCATTATGATGCGTGAGGTGAGCGATGCGATTACATGGGAAAGATGGGAAGGGACGATTGAATACACCTTTATGGCACCGATTTACCGCATCACACACCTTGTCGGTTCTTGTCTATTCGCAATTCTCTACGGGTTGCTGCGTACCGCTTTAGTTTTGGCGATAATTCCGTTCTTTTTTGGGGAACACATCGACTTAAGCAATGCGAATTGGCTAACATTAGGGGTCACTGTTCTTATCTCCAGCCTCTCTTTCATCGGGATCGGGTTGATGGCGGCGATCTTTCCATTACTCTCGCCGGAGAAGGGACAAGCCGCAACGGGGATCATTGAGTCAATGCTACTCTTAGTCTCCGGTATTTACTATGAAATTGAAGTGTTACCGACGTGGATTCAACCGATTTCCAAAATTTCGCCTGCCACGTATACACTCAGGTCGATTCGTGCGGCGATGCTTGACAACGCGTCTGTTGAGAGTCAAGTGGGCAATCTGTCTTTACTACTCATCATTGGTATCCTACTCATTCCACTTGGGTTTTGGGTTTTCCATTTGGGTGAAAAATATGCCAAACGCGTCGGTAGGCTGAAAAGGAGTGGTTAGTGCTGAATCAGCATTTACTATGACAACAAGGTTGGAATTATGTGGATTTCTTGAGAAAAATAGGTTCTGATAGACATCTATTGTTTGTCAAGGGAAAGGTTTGACTTTATTGTGGAAGTATTGTATATTATATAGAACTTGCTGGACAGGGGTTCCACCTCGGCACATACCAAGTGCCGAGTCCTGTCCGTACCTGTGGAACGGTAGCGTGCAAGTTGCAGGTAATCCCATGTTTATAGCAAATGAAGATTTCTCCATCTTTGGGAGGGACTATATATGACTCGTATCATAAGCGAACAGGTTACTGCTGATGGCATGCCAGACCAACCCGTTGAGCAAGCAAAAATTCGGTCTGTTGAAATAGTGGATCCTGTCTATGAGGAGCCCTATGCTGCTAATATAATAAGAAAGTCTAATGGGTGGCGAGGTTGGATACCAGATATTCCAGAAGTGAAGTGCGAGGCGAAGACAAGAGCGCAATTATTAAAGACCCTCGCGACCAAGCTTCGTGAAGCGTTAGTGTCTCGTGAAGCGGCTTGGGATCAGCAGCTTGAGGCAGATATAGAATCTGGGAAGCTTGAGCGTCTACGCGAAGAGGCACTCGAAGATATAAAGGCTGGACGGGTGATTGATTTATAAGACGACGCATAAGTTCTGGGATTACTATCGGAGGCTTCCACAAGAAATTCAAAATCGTGCGGATAAGCATGGAACAATCTCAAATCATCTTAAAGGAGAGTCCACTTTTTTATAGAAACAGGAAACAAATATGTCAGAAGCAACACAAAGTTATTTAGGACTTGAAAGCAGCACCATCCCCACCAATCTCGGCTTCCAAAGCACACTCGACTATATCCGTGAAACTGCCCGATCCGAACGCCAAAAGGGCGATCTTTTCGAGCGGTTGATGCTCACATATTTCACCGAAGACCCCGACTACCAACAACAATTCTCCGAAGTTTGGCTCTATAAAGACTGGGCGGCACGCCAAACAGGCTACGACGCAAACGATATCGGCATCGACCTCGTCGCAAAAGAACGCGAGGGCGGCACAGAATATAAACGGGACTCTGCATTCCGGATCTTGCCGCCGATGTGGTCGCGACGCGATCCCGATGACGAAAGGGACTTCCCCGATGTTAGTGAAACTCCAGACGACGGACTCCCTGATCTACTCTGAACTCGATAAAGCTGAGCGCGTCACACACTTGGCATCGAAGAACAGGATCCGACCGCAGACGTGCTATGCGATTCTGCACGAGATCGAGGCGCGCGGTGATTATGAAGTGAGCTGGGGCATGGCGGACGACGGGTATTCTGATACTGTTTGGATCTCGCGAAGGGATTAATTGTATCTCCTTTTGCTTGGCGGAGACGAGTTGTAACTCAATTGGTTGTCAACTATGCCGATGCCAGGGCAGTTGTTGAAGCGATTGCGTTAGTTACCGGTCTTACAGTTACCTGAAAATGTATAACTCAATCCAGACATCCCATCAGAAACACTCCAAGCAGAACTCGCACGACGAGGACACGCCCTCTCAAAACGAAGCGAGACTGACGAGACACAGTCACTGGTTGGTGAAACCGTCATAATATCATAATTCACTTCAGAACGACAACGATTGCCGGTAACCTATGATTCGTATGGAGGACGATAAACAAAATGGCTGTTAGTAATCTGCCTACTAGGAAGGAAATTCATCAACCTATTCTTGACCTTCTCTCTGATGGGAAAGAACGCCGTTGGAGAGATATTGTGGAAAAACTTGCCGATCATTTTTCCCTTACTGATAAAGAATTATAGTAAAGCCCGAAAATATCTGCACACCCTCGGTAGGGTCTTTCACCTAACCGCACCGAGTTTGGTGTAAAATTAATTACAGAATCTACTATAAATGAAAGGGTACCAAGTGGATACAATCGATTTTCTCACCGTTGCAGTTTCGCGATGCAGGATTTGAAAGCGGAGGATTTGGTAGAGTCCCAAGACGTGAGTATTGGAAAATAACAAAGCGAGGAACGACCGCCAAAATCAGATAATCCCAAGAAAGAAGGAAACCCGCGAGAATACCCTACGAGACGCTTCCAAAACAATACCCTCCTACGTTTCCAAAAGTCTAACGTGCCAAAGATTCAATGAAGGATAAAAAGCTAATAATCCGAACCCACAGTAGCGGAAGATCTTATGGAAAGAAGCTCGCAGAGCGACCTGGACAGAAGCAGCGGGCAATAGAATCTGCGCCGAGAGGCAAGCCCGACCCTGGTCAATACGTTTCGCGAGGTTGCCTGCTTTGAATCGTGCGATTCCGCCGCGGCCAGCGAGTTCGGCGTTAGCGTAGTGTGCCGGCATTAGACTTGTCACGTTTTTGCTTTTTGCTTTGAATACTGCTATAATAACAGAAAGGATGTTTCGGGTTTTCAAAAAAACGTGGATAAAGGGAGCGGGGTATGAACAACGAATTTATCTCAATTATGACAGAGCGAATTGTACAAGGCTTTGATCCGTTACAGATTATCCTCTTCGGCTCACAGGCACGTGGGGACGCAGATCCGCAAAGTGACATAGATCTGCTCGTCGTTTTTGCTGAACTTCGGGATAAACGAAAAACCGCTCTTGATATTATGCGTGCCCTGTCCGACTTACCTGCGGCAAAGGATATTCTTGTCTCAACGCCTGAAGAACTCGAACGTCACCGGACTCGGATTGGATCGGTCCTGCGTTATGCGCAACGCGAGGGGGAAGTCCTCTATGCAAGCAATTGATCGACTCGCAGACACCTCCCGCTGGCTGCGTTATGCCGAAGAGGACTTGAGAACTCTTGATTATCCGCCTCACACCGTCGTCCGTCAAGTGAGACGGCTCACCCGTTTCTTTGTCTCGATAGAGGTTGTCCCCGCGGGCAGTCATTCTCCGAAAGAGATAGCCTTCCGTAAGCCCCGACCGTTCCAACCATTTCCCGACTATCTGGCGGGTGTCCTCACACAGATACAGGTGTTCCCCTGAACCCTCCTGATCCGTCTTTGAGAACCGGAGCCGGAGTGTATTATCCTCAAGGTCAGAGATACGAAGCTCCGTCACTTCAGAGATACGCAATAGCCCGTCCGACATGACCCGCAAAATAGCAGAATTGCGAATACCGCGGAGCGTGCCGTCTGCCTCCTGAACCCCACATATCCTTTCAACTTCCTTCCATATGAGGCATTATATCTCGTGCGCGACATCGTGTTAGAAAGGTAGAAAAATAGGAGGGAACATTCAATCAGATTATATGGACGGAATTTTTAATTGCTTGCAAATTTGCTTGGCAAGTACATTTTTAATCTCGGTGTGTCTGGGCACTGTGGCGTGAGTGCCTAACTTTGGATGCCACCATCGCGAATGTTTACGACCTTCTTTATAAAGCTCACAGCCATGGTCTTCAAGATGCTTAAGCAGTTGCCTGCGTTTCATACATCAATTCTTACTTCCTCAAACCCGCCTTCAGTTTGGTCTGGTGCTCCCGGCGCGCCGAATTCCAAAATATCAGAAGTCTTTACCGCTTCAGATTCATTTTCCGTTCGGCGAGACACTTCAAGCGTTTCATCTTCTAAGATTTCGCGAAGCGTGATTTGCAACGTATCTAATAATTCACTTTTCGTTCGTTCTTGACAGGTCACACCTGGAACCTCCAATATCCAGCCGATCCACCATCCCTCACTCTCTCGGACAAGAGCTGTATAGGTTTGTGCTATCTCTGCAGGACTGGATTCTGTCTTGAGCCACTCCTGAAGAAATAGAAGGTCTGATTCATAAGAGTCGGCGTCTCGACTACGTTTCCTGATAATCAATGGATCTTCCTTCACCATATCAAGATGCCCTGTGACAAAAATGACCGGCACGCTGATAGACAAATCGTGCAGCCGACGAACGATTGTATTTCCACCTTTATGATCATTGTCCGACTTCATGTCAAGAATCGCACCACTGTAGGAATTATCTATTTTTTCCAAAGCGCTCAACGGATCTGTTACGATGTCAGTTTCAACAGTCAGATTGTATTTTTTATTGAAAGTATCTACAGTGTCTATAAAGTCCCGTTGTTGCTCTTCTGCGTCTTCGACAAGCAAAATTTTCATCGTATTCATTTTTCACCCTCCGTTTTAGGCTGAAGTGTGATGTCATGTATTGCTGATCGGTTGCTATCTTCCAGTACAGGCGTTCCGTAACACACCACGTTTTAATTCCATTCTCAAAGCCTATAATACCTAATACAGTCTACCTTAAACCTACAGAAATGTCAAGTTATGATCGACTTAATTTTACGCATGCTGCAGCACCGCAACCTCGTAAACTTGAAACATGGCAGGACTGCAATTGTACTGCCATCCCAATCGCGACGGACATTCGGCAAGATCCTGTACAGAAGAAACCAAAGGCTTGATAGAATCCCTTGAGGATTATGAACAGCACATTTTACAGCAAAAGTTAAATTCGGCAGAAAATACTATTTGTCTGAGACAACTGCCCTAACCATGACCGATACCCTTCCTCAACTGGATTTCAGTTTTTCGAGTGCCAGTTGTATTTCAGACGTAAACACCTCTTTGAACTTCAGGAGATTCTCAACGTGCCATGCTCTAAAGGCTTCTAACTCACTCTCATTGGCATCAATAGTGCCGTCGCGCTCGATATAAATTCGGGATGTTTTTATGTCATCGCGCCGGCTCCAGTATAAAGGCACATCGAATCTCGCATTGATTTCAGATTCCCTTTCTTTGAGAACATCAAAGAAGTTATTGGTTGTTTGTTTATCTCCGAAACGAAGCAACAGATACGTATGCACGGTTCCCACATTGGTAAATCTTGCGACATACCCAATGGAAGTAAAGCCAGACGAAAAAATGTAGAAATTCTGATCTGTTCTGACACGACGCGCCCTGGTAAAGTTATGCTGTTCCCGCAACTCATCTAGCAGTGCCTGAAAATAAGTGTTATACTTCTCCGGTCGATCACTCACAGGAACACGCGAAGGTTTTTCAGTTTTCCCTCCCTGACGTGTTGTTTTCCTAGGCTGGCTGTCAGACTCCTTATCGGGGCTTGGTTCGGCTTTTGCATCATCAGGCTGTGAAAGTTTGTCGCGCCCCTTTTCAACACTTGCTTTCGCTTTAGGTACGTTGATTTTGCCGAGTACGTCTGCAATATGGTAAAGTGCAGTGCGTACATATTCAGCATCTAAATCCTTTGTGCCCGGGTGTGAAACTGCATTCCTAGCTTGTGCAATAATATGAAGCGGGTTTTGGATGTTCATATCACCACTAAACTGCTGGCTGAAAACGCGTTCCCAGTTCCTGCGAATAAGGTGCGGAAAGTCGCCGATGTCAATAGCACCTTCAACATTGTATCCATTATTGAGTAGGCATCTTTCAAACTCGTCTGCCCTCCTGCTTGACAATGAATCATAAATTGCATCTTCAGTGCCTTTCCCTTTGACCCGTTTCATAGCACGGACAATGAAGGGACGCATGGCATCGCGGTATATATCAAAGGCTTTGATAAGCACAGATTGGTTAGGACGTTTTACCATCTTTAGATCCTCCCTATTAATTATTTTCTTTCAAAAAAGCTGGTTAGGTTGACTTTTCACTGAAAAATATAACTATGAACTTAACCGTTCGCCCTAAACGTACCTTTCAACTTTTTACTCCCCTATTTTTTCTCTGGGCAAGTGAACCGAGCGGAAACGTGAGGTGATATAGAGTGAAGCGAACAGAGGGAGATTTGCGTTATCTCCGTTTATTTTTTCGGGAAGGTGAGGTTTAATCGGAAGAATGCCTATATCGCCCGTAGTGTTGCCAATCCTGTCGCCGGTTCTTAGGCATCAAGGAGAGGAATACTATATGCCTTTATCCCTGAATCACGGGTAACAAACGTCAAATCTTCGATGTCTGCTTGGGCAATTAACAATCTATCAAATGGATTCTCATGATGAAATGGAAGGTCTTTAACTCTCCAGACATGTTCATAAACAACCGACAGCCATTGAAAACCTGATGCTGCTACCGATTCCTTGAGATTTTCAGGAACTTCTAATTTCCCGAGTCTCTTTTTAATAGCAATCTCCCATGCGGAGACGACACTGACAGTAACATTGTTATCAGGGTGTTTTATGGATTCCATTGCTTGTTGGGATAACAAGCTGGGGTCATCAAGCCACCATAACAGGACATGGGTATCCAATAGCAGATTCATCACACTTTTTCCGGACGAAAGGCTGCCATAAAGGAGTCAGGAAGCTCATCGAAATCGGGGGCTATCTTGACTTTTCCTTTCCACTGTCCGCCTTGTCGGGGGTGCTTGAGGTTTCCCGGCTTTAAGGGTATTAGTTTGGCAACAGGTTCACCGTTATGTTCAAAAATAATTTCTTCTCCTGCGACGGCGCGCTCGACTAACTCAGCCATGTGTTTTTCTGAGGGGTGATGTATATTCACATGCATCTTATTGCTCCCATAAATACATATTATTTTTAATTTGCTTCATTCGATAGATTCTGATGCCGTAGTCTTTGAATACATTGTATAGAGTCTACCATAAAGTTGAGCTTTTTTCAAGTGTGATGTTTCGGCTAATTGTAATCAAGGTATTGACTTTTCCTGATCAATATGCTACAATTTCCTTAGACACTCGCGCATACCTAAATGTCTCCACAAAATTCTGCCCCGCAATTCAAACAGATTTCGACCGCAGGTATTTACAGGGTTGAATTGCGATTTTCTGCAACCAATATAACAACAAGTGTGTAGTCCGTAATGAAATTAGGTTCTCCTTAAATGGCATAATTTTGCTTCGCAGCGAGAATGCTTTACATGTGGAGGACGGATAAATGGAGAGGAACTTTCAGATTCCAATCCAGTTAACCAAACCGCAAGGTATAATTAAAAAATGTCAGGATATTATAGATTTCCAACAATTTGTCAGGATACTATTGTTTTTGTATGTGAAGATGATTTGTGGACAGTTCCGGTTGAAGGTGGGTTTGCGAGACGGCTTACGTCGAATCTCGGTACAGCGAGCTCTCCGCGCTTATCACACGATGGTGAGCTACTTGCCTTTACAGGACGTGAAGAAGGACCGGCAGAGGTTTATGTTATGCCCGCACTCGGCGGCGAGGCGAAGCGGCTCACCTATCAAGGGAGCAATGCTGCTATCGTCAACTGGAATGCCGATAGCAAGACAATTCTCTATGCCAGTAATGCCGGTTTGGCATTTGATCCGTGGATATGGAAAATTTGTGCCGATGGCGGCGAACCGCAACGTCTATCCTACGGTCCCGCGAATCATATTGATTTCAGCGGTACCGGCGGTGTTGTCGTCGGTAGACTGACCCGTGAACCGGCGCGCTGGAAACGCTATCGCGGCGGCACTGCGGGACAACTCTGGGTTGACTCGGAAGGGGATGGGCAATTTCAGCCGCTCGCACCCGTGGATAGTAATTTCACAACACCCATGTGGATCGGTGAACGTATCTATTTTATTTCTGATCATGAAGGTGTCGGCAATATCTATTCCTGCCTTCCTACGGGTGAAGATATTCAACGCCACACGCATCAGGATACCTACTACTGCCGTTCCGCTCAGACGGATGGCACACGTATTGTCTACCACGCCGGGGCTGACCTGTTTGTTTATGAAATCGAGAATGATGCTGAAGCCCGCGTTGACGTCGAATTCCGAAGCCCGCGTACCCAACGACAACGGAAGTTCGTCAGTCCATCGCGCTATCTACAGGATTATGCCGCGACGCCGGACGGACACGCATTGGCAGTGACCGTCCGAGGGAAACCCTTTACAATGGCGAATTGGGAGGGCGCGGTTCTCCAACACGGCGAGCGCAGTGGGACACGTTATCGCTTTACTGAGTGGCTCAACGACGGTAAACGGCTTGTTACCTTGTCCGATGCTGCCGGTGAAGAGGCACTTGAAATCCATACACGCGATGGCAGTGCTGACGTTGTTCGGCTTGACACCCTTGACATCGGGCATGTTCGGCAACTCGCGGTTGCTCCGCAAACCGAAGGCGACGAGAAGGATCGGTTGCTCCTTATCAATAATCGTCTTGAACTTTTGCACATCGATTTAGAGACGCAAGAGATGCGAGTGCTCGACAAGGGGTATTATCAGAATATTCGAGATGTCGCGTGGTCGCCTGATGGTAAATGGTGTGCGTATAGTTTTGCAGCTACGGAAACCACGCGTTCAATCAAACTCTGCCAGATTGAAACGGGTGAAACGTGGTTCGTTACGGATCCAGAATTCAGCGATTTCGGTCCAGCCTGGGATCCGGAGGGGAAGTATCTCTATTTTCTCTCCTATCGCGAGTTCAATCCGGTCTACGATGCACTCCACTTTGATCTTGGGTTTCCTACGGCGATGCGTCCGTTGCTCGTGACCTTGCAAAAAAGCTTGGGCAATCCTTTCATCCCTGAACCTCGCCCGCTTGAGGAGGAGAAGGAAGATAGGGAGGAGGATGATGAAGAACGGAAGGAACAGGACCGCGAGGATAAGGCATCTGACGAGAAATCTGAGCAGGAAACGGAAAAACTGATTACGATAGATGTGGAAGGTATTACGCAGCGCGTCGTCGCTTTTCCGTACCCGCACGGACGTTATGGACAGATTGCCGGTATTGAAGGTAAAGCGATTTTTACGGCGTTTCCGGTGCAAGATACACCTCCAGACGATGAAGAGAGCAGACCGAGAGGTGTCCTTCACGCTTACGACTTCAAGGAGCAGAAAAAGGAGTCACTTGTCTCTGGCATTAATGATTTTCAACTCTCGCGTGATGCGAAAACACTCGTCTATTCCACGGGAAATCGGTTACGGGTTATCAAGGCGGGTAAAAAGGCTGATAGTGACTCCAAGTCCGAGCGTAGAGGTGGCCCGAGCCGACAGACCGGTTGGATCGACCTTAATCGTATCAAAGCCTCCGTCGTTCCAACGGCTGAGTGGCATCAGATGTATCGGGAGGCGTGGCGACTTCAGCGGGAATACTTCTGGACAGAGGATATGTCCGGCGTGGATTGGGAGCATGTCTATCAACGGTATCTGCCGCTCCTTGAACGGATCGCAACACGCGGTGAATTTTCGGACTTGATGTGGGAGATGCAGGGAGAACTCGGCACCTCACATGCCTATGAGATGGGTGGCGATTATCGGAGTTCCCCGAATTACGCACAAGGGTTTCTCGGTGCGGATTTTGTCTACGATGCGGAAAACAGTGGGTATCGTATCACGCATATCCCGCTCGGCGATGGCTGGGAGGCAACGAAGGATTCACCACTCAATGCCCCCGGAATTAATATCCGTGAAGGCGATGTTTTGCTTGCTATTGCCGGACAGCGTGTCAGCGAAACCGTTTCGCCGGGTGAACTGCTCGTAAGCCTCGCAAATCAGGAGGTTCAAGCCACGTTCCGAAGTGCGGACGATGGTGAAGAACGTGTCGTCACGCTTAAGGTACTGGGAAGCGAAAGCGAACTTCGGTATCGCGAATGGGTATCCCATAATCGGCGATACGTCCATGAAAAAACGGATGGTAAAGTCGGGTATGTCCATATTCCTGATATGGGACGGCGCGGATACGCAGAATTTCACCGCGGTTTTCTCGCTGAAGTGAGTTATCCGGCTTTGCTGGTCGATGTCCGGTACAATGGGGGTGGGCACGTCTCGCAACTACTTTTAGAGAAATTGTCTCGCCGACGCATTGGATATGACGTTCCGCGGTGGGGGACGCCGCATCCGTATCCAGAGGCTTCCGTTTTAGGTCCGATGGTGGCTGTCACAAATGAGAATGCGGGTTCAGATGGTGACATTTTCTCGCACTGTTTTAAGTTGATGGAGTTGGGGTTGCTCATCGGCAAGCGGACATGGGGTGGCGTTATCGGTATCTCACCGCATCAGGCATTTGTGGATAGAGGTGGCACAACGCAACCAGAGTATTCGTTCTGGTTTGTTGACGTTGGCTGGAGTGTTGAGAACTACGGAACCGATCCAGATATAGAGGTAGATTATCGTCCGCAAGACTATGCCACAGAAGGCGATCCGCAGCTTGACCGAGGAATTGAGGAACTCCTCCGCCAGATGGAGGAGAATCCACCCGAAGTCCCCGATTTCGGTGAACGTCCGCGTTTGACCTTGCCCACACTCCCGAAAGCGTGATATGATATGTGTAAGCAAAAATCAATAATGCGCCATATACACCCAAGAGAACTACAATTCTACCAGACACCAAACGGGCGAGAACCTTTTACCGAATGGTTTGAATCAATTCAGAATCAGAAGACGCATGACAGAATTCAAAGGCGGCTTGACCGGCTCGCCCTTGGCAATTTTGGCGATTGTAGAACTGTTGGTGGCGGGGTTTTTGAACTCCGTATTCATTTCGGGGCAGGCTATCGTGTTTATTTTGGAGAAGTGGATAACACAATTGTACTTTTGCTTTGTGGCGGGGACAAATCATCGCAGACACGGGATATTGAACGCGCAAAAAACTATTGGTTAGAATACAAGGAGACACAACAATGAGAAAATTGAGGACATGGCGCGCATATCTAACCGAACGGTTTACTGCTAATCCAGAAGAGGCAATTCAGTATCTCAAATTCTCACTTGAGGAATACCAAGTTGACGGGGATACGCCTTTGCTGCTGCTGGCACTGCGGACCGTCGTAGAATCGCAGGGGGGGATTTCCGTACTCTCCAAGAAAACCGAGATCGCCCCGGAATCCCTCTCCGATATTCTGTCCAGCAACGAGGCACCGCGGATTGACACGCTCAGCACTATTCTCAACGCGTTGGGATGTAGGCTCTTGATTGAACCGGTAGCAGACACGGACTCCTGTGTTGAATCTAAGCGCGAAGACGAAACAGACGTAAACACGACTGTGGAGAAAAGTATAGCGCAAGTAATTGAACCACCCGTATCTTGATTGAAGCCAATAGTTCAAGTAAATTTTTTCTTCTTGGATGCAAATGCGGTTGTTTGTGAAAGAAAACGGGTAAGTGAGGTAGTCTTATGGCAAAAGCGGAAGTTGAGGTGCAATTCACATTTACACTGCCTATTGACGAGAGTTTTTTGCGACACAAAACCGATGCGGAACGTAAAGCGATAGAGGCTTTTGTGCTTGAACTCCTTCGGCATGGGGATATTAGTGCCGGTAGAGCTGCGAAACTCCTCGATATTTCGCGATGGGATCTTTCAGACTTGATGTCTGTGGCTGGAATCTCCCCTTTTGCTGAACTCAGTGCTGAAGATCTTGATACTGAAGTCGAAACTGCTCTAAAGGTTTTGAATAGTAAGGACGATGAAGAACCATTATGCGTATACTCTGTGCGAACGTAGGAAGCACCTCGTTCAAATACCAAATTATTGATATGAAGACCACGACCTCGCTCGTCAAGGGAGGCGTGGAACGTATCGGTAATTCACCCTCTGCTTTCACTCACGCTGTGCCGGGGAAACCGTCCCGCGAAGGCGAAATCGATGCACCCACACATACTGTTGCTATCGCGCACGCAATGGAGCTAATCACCGATGCCGAGGTCGGATGTTTTGAAGACTTGGGGCAATTGGACGGTGTCGGATTCAAAACCATTCTTGCCCGAGGATACTGGCGTTCCGCACGGATCACCGAAGATGTGATAACCGCGCTGGAGACCTCTACACCGCTCGCGCCGATGCATAATCCCGCTTATGTTGCCTCTATCCGCGCCTTCCATGAACTGCTCCCTGCGACACCACTCGTTGCAGTCTTTGAGACGTGGTTCCATCAGACGATCCCGGATTACGCCGCCGAATTCGGTGTGCCTCGCTTCTGGGTGGAACAACACGACATCCGTCGGTACGGCTACCATGGAGCTTCGCACCGATACATCTCTGAACGCGTGCCGCAGCTGCTCGGACAGGAGACAGCGGAAGGGTTACGCATTATCTCTTGCCATCTCGGTGGCAGTTCATCGCTCTGCGCCATCAAAGACGGGGAATCTATTGATACCTCGATGGGAACATCTACGCAATACGGGATGATCCAGTCTACCCGGTGTGGCGAGTTAGACGCGTTTGCGGTGCTCTATATGATCGACAAAGAGGGATTCTCTACCGATGAGATTCGTCGTCAATTGGTTGAGGATTCAGGATTGAAAGGGATCTCCGGTACGAGCGGTGATATGCGTGATATAGAAGCGGCGATCGAGGCAGGCAACGATGATGCTCGCTTGGCACTCGATACTTACGTTTACGGTATAAAAAAATATATTGGTGCCTATATCGCTGCGCTTGGCGGAGTGGATGTGATCGCTTTTGCTGGGGGTATCGGCGAGAAAAGTCCAATCACGCGAGCGAAAATCTGTGAAGGGCTTGAATGGTGCGGTATTCACTTGGATGCGGTAAAGAATGAGCAACTTACTGGCGAAGTAGACCTTTCGGCGGATGGCAGCCGTGCCAGAATCCTTGTTGTTGCTACGAATGAGGAGTTGATCGTTTCACGTGAGGCGGCACGAGTTCTCAAAGAGCGTGATTAAAAATCGTTCACATCAAATATTCGCGTCCCCGGAAAATTCGGATAGCAAGCCACAGCAGCACTGCTGTCAATATGAAGATTACGAGGAGGGCTGCCCACGCTGGTGGTGGTGATGTCCCTAAGAATCCATTGAGATCACTACGTGGCAGTTTATAATCTGGAAATAGCGTGAAAAGATAGTGTGATATAGAGAGTCTCTTGATTCCCATCGCCATCACAGGACTTGCGGCAATATTTTCCCACCCCATCACAAATATCAGTCCCCACAGTACTGGATTCTTGAATTTGACTGCCAGAACCGCAGCGAGTGCCCCGTAAATTAACAGTGCCAATGCCATTGAGGCGGTGTAGCGCAAACTCATACCCAACTGAAAAAACACGCCGTTCTGTAGTTTCGGATGTGTTATCATAATACCCGTCAGAATCAGATGAGATATTCCGATAAGCGTAACAGTCCCGACGAGGTACGCCGCGAATTTACTAAGGAGAATCGTCGATTTGTGGAGCGGACGCATCTGAAGATACGTCAAGCCTTTTCCATCGATCTCATCTGAGATGATTGCGGTGCCATAGAAAATTGCCGATAAGTTCACCAAGAGTCCATAAAGTGCCAACGTTATCTGTGGGATGAACCGGTTGACACTTCCGCCCCCTCGTGCTATGAACCGAAATGCGATTGCTATGGCAAGTGATAGCAGACATCCGAGCAAAATCAGGACGGTCCGTTTACTCCAAAACATCTGGCGAAGCGTCACTTTAAAGAGTGAGAAATAGGCGGGAAAAGAATTTGTGTTGAGAGCCATCTGTAACCTTTTAGTGGATGTTAATCTTCAATTAGATTAACATTAATTCGTGGATTTGGCAAGTTTATTGGGGATTATGTTATTTACAGGGCGTAAAGTTTTTATCAACCCTTTTTTGGTCAGGCATAAGTTTCGCCACTCCAGCGGAGTACTATGTCTATAGAATGTCATTTGCAGGACGAATTGCAAAATTATGGAAAAATGTGCTATGATAGCGTATCAATATTGTCCCGCAAGCCTCTATAGGCTTGCGCCAAGTATTCTGGCGTTGAGGGAACCAACTATACGTTTCCGAGGGTTCCTATCCTCTTCTTAGCCTAAGATCGCAAGCCTGTAATGAAATGGAAGGTTTTTTGCTTGGGCGTTTCTTAATTCTACGGAGAGGCACGTCAATTCCACACCCACTTTAACGAACCGCAAGGAAAATTAAAAAAATGAATCAGCACGATTTCAGCATCACCGATTCGGAAATGAATTTTTTCAAGACGTTCGGTTATCTCAGTTTCCCACAACTGATGGCGGATCGGATTACCGCAATCCAGGACGCTTTTGAAGCTGTCTGGGAGGAGAGAGGCGGGGGACATAACGGTAAACCGCATGAAGGCACTGCACGTTCCTGCATTGTGCCATTCATTGATCAGAGCGAGGAGTTGGCATCACTGTTGGATGATCCAAGGATTTTAGGGATCGCGAAGGCGTTGCTCGGTGATGATTTCAACTACATGGGCAGCGACGGCAATTTCTACGTCGGCGATACAGGGTGGCACTCGGATGGTGGGCATAAATTGGAAGATCCGATGCACATCAAGATTGCGTTCTATCTCGATCCACTAACTCGCGATACTGGCGCGCTTCGCGTGATTCCGGGAAGTCATCTTTTCGGCGATAACTATGCGGATGCGCTCTCTAAACAGGCTGGAAAGAGTCAAGACTTTTGGGAAATACACGGTAAGGATGTCCCGGCGACGATCTTTGAGACAACCCCCGGGGATCTCGTTTTGTTTAACCATAACACCAAGCATGCGGCGTACGGTGGTGGCACGCGGCGACGTATGTTTACGATGAATCTCTGTCAACGCTATCCTGACGATAAACTCGATAAGTTGCAAGCCTATATCGCTGGATCTGCACGTTTCTGGATTGATCGGAAGTATGGCGAGAAGATGATAGGTACAGCGACACCTGAACGGTGGGTACATCTTGAACAGGTGCGGGCAAACGATGGGCATCTCGCTGAACTCACGCGCCAAGCACAAGAGCGGATGGATGAGCCATCACGCGGGTGATGCCTATTCCCAAGTGTTTCGGACATAGGCGATTGACTGTTCAAACCCTTTCTGTCCCGAACGACTGGCTTCTTCGATGCTGAGCCAACCGTCGTAGCCTGTTTGTCTCATGCGAGAAAAGATTTGCGGAATCGGTGAGGCACCAGTGCCGACGCGGACGGGTTCAAACACCCTAACTGCCCGCAGGTCGAAGATATGCAGCACGACGATCCGTTGGATAACTTTGTCCAAAAGTGTGAGTACATCTTCACCCAGTACGAGCGGATTTGCGGTATCGAAACAGACACCGAGAGGTGTATCGGCAAGCGCATCTAAGATTTCTAAGAAAATTTCTGTGGGTTGTGAGAAATCCCAGTAATCCCAAGGCGCGCCTTTGGTATGATTCTCGTATGCGAGCGTGATACCGTGTTTCTCTGCTTCGTCAAGGGCGAGACGAAATCCGTCTGTCACCCAACGCACGCCTGCTTCACGTTCGATGCCGGGATGCTTTTGTCCTGCTGTCACCCGAATAAATTTTGCTCCCAACGCTTTTGCGAGTTCGATGTCCGCCTTCAGATCGGTTAACTCCTGTGCGCGTTGTCCTGCGTCGGGATGTGTGAAGTCGCAATAACAGGCGAGCATACACGGTTCTATATTGGACTTTTCGAGGGCGGTGCGTGTGTTGTTTACCGTTTCTGCGTCGCGCGTTGGGAAGAATTTGATACTGAAATCGACTGCATCCAGTCCTAATTCTGCACCGAGCTGAATCCAATCGGCGACGGTGCTTTTTCCTGTGAAGATGTCATCGTAAAGAGAGACGGGGAGGCAACTCAGTTTCATTGTGTGTTTCCCTTTGGTGGTTTAAGACGTTCTATAGACATAGCAGGTTTCCGAAGAAAGTTGGGTTATTTGAATATATCATTTTCTTTAGACATACTGCTCCGCTGGAGCAAAGAGTTATGGTTTCCAGAAAACGTAGCTCGTAATGTAATGGAGAGCGGGTATACGGAGATGGAGGCTAATGTCTACAACCCACCTTACCGAACCGCAAGGAAAAATTAAAACATGAACCGATACATTGGGCGTTCTAAGGCGATGCCGATTAGGGTCCAGATAGCACCAAGCAGAAACTCGCCAATGACTAAACCGATAAAGAACGGCATCGCACGACGATAGGTGCGGAGTCCTCCCGTCTGGAAGAGAATCGCTTTTATCCCCCACGACAAGAAGATAGAGAACCAATACCAACTCGTATTCCAAAAACTCAGTGACAAGGCGTAGCCTGCAGGGTGAAAGGGCCACCAGATGAAGCGGCGACGTAGCACCATAAGAAGTGTTGTTAAGGCGATGGCACCGCTGGAAGCGGAAACCGCACCCACATCTATGGATTGTGGGTTAATGAGCCACTGCTTTAGTTGCTCGTAGGTCCAACGGCATTGTGCCTGTTCACCGTAGACTGCCGCCCCGTAATGATAACCTTGCGCGTAGTATGCCCACGCTGATGAAATCGTTCCGACAATCGTCACCAAGATGATGGCAACGATAAAGCGATTGTGCGATAGTCCACGGACCTGTGCTACCTTGAAGCCTTCCAACATAATTGGCATCGGATGGGAGCGATAGGACCGGTTGAAACCGTGGAACATACTAAATGTGGTTAATCCCTCTGCACCGATACGGCGGGTGCCGAGAAAAGAGACGAGCACCTTATCCGGTCGCCACGGCACATCATGCGCAGGGGGGCCGACTTCAGCACGAATACGAGTAATAGCGATGGCTAACGCAAAGAAGAGTGTAAAGTAGCCGATAATGCTGAAGATCGGTGTACCTGTGCTTTTGAAAAAAACAAGGATGAAGATACCACCGAGTATTAACCCGATGATCGCGTATCGGATGTGTGTGGAAGGTGTCCCTGCTGCATCTGGTTCAACATCCCTGCCTTGGAAGGCGTTTTTCACCTGTCGTGTGATGAACTTGCGGGTAAGCCATATTGCGGAGACCCCTAAGCAGAACCATGCACCGAACGATTGCGCATCAAGGAATGGAAATCCGGGTAGATGTCCGATGCCTGCCATCGTGCCCCATACGCGCGTCATTTTGTGAAAGAGGTAGAAAAACCAGATAGAGAACGAGAGTTCTAACGGAATAAAGAAACTCATCCCGATAGCAAATGGGTAGACGGCGAAGGGGAGATTGCCAATGGCGTTCAGGGGCTTTGTCTGGAAATACTGTCCTAAGTTGTGGAGGCTTCCACCCAGTCCAGGCACAACAGGGAATAGAAAATGAAGCCCGTTGAGGAGGTTTATCCCGCCTGCAAGCACAGCCCCTAACAGAAACAGTCGATTGGTCAGGAGGACGCGTCCCCCGTTTTCTGTCAAATGAAGCGGGATTTGAATGACGGGGTAGCTGAGTTTTTCGTGGTTCACCCATTGGTGTCGGATGAGAATTGTAATACAGAGCATCATACACGTTAGCACGATGATAAGTGCCGACCACCAGAGCACGAGGGGCATCCAGAGTTCTAAGTGTTGGGCAGTGTGAAGTGAGTCGTCCCCTTGATAGAAGGTTGCCAGCGCGTTCCGTTCTTTAATGGTGAGCCAATCCGGCATGTGACGGAGGAACAGTTCACCCCATTCATTCTCTGGGCTTGCGAACCAGATAGGATAGGTGAGCAGGGGCCACAATATCTGGAGTGTGTCGTGTCCAGCGATGGAAGAAGCGATGGATACGAGTAGATAGACCACCATCAATTCTGCATCGGTGAGACTCGCATTTTTCCCAATGGCTCGCAGCAAAGGGTTTACCGCCATCAAGATGAGCACAACAAAAATGACATTGAAGTAAACGGTGGAGACGGTCGGGAAACTCTGACCTGTGCCATAACCACTAGGACCCCAGTTAATCATGAGCCAGTAGGAGTTCGGGATAGTGATGAGGAGCGCGAGTAGGACCGCGCGGAAGCTGACTTTTGGCGAAGTTTGAGAGCCAAAACTCGCTTTATGAAAGTTGTTTGACATTTTGGTTTCCCATCTGCATTATATAGAGAATATGGGAAATTGTCAACGAGCGTTCAAAAAAGAAAGCCCATGGCGATTGCATATCGGTAATATCTCGAAACCAATGCTGCAGACATGGACTTTTCTTTTTATCTAAAAGGGTTGTAGTGGTTTATTTTGATGCTACCTTTATGGCACCCCAAGTGATTGCTAATTTACTGTTCGGATCGACGGCGAAAAACGCTGAATTTTCGCCGAGATAATTCAGCACGTTTGTCGTGAGTTTTCTCAGATTATCTCCCTCTTCCGATTTTGCATCCGTATAAACACCGTTGTGATGTCCGAGGGTGATGAGTACGCCGTCGCTGACCTCATATTCGACGAAGGGACGTTCTCCACCGCCAGCACCCCCGCCGCGTGTCTTTGTTCCGAGAATAGTCCCTTCTGGATCTTTACCGAAGTTGAAAAAATCAGAGGTAAACCCGTTTTGTTGCATGCTGGTGAGGAAGATCGGTTTGCTGGTATCAAAACCTTCAAAAACTGGATGGTTTTTTCCATCGGCGGTTGGAACAACGCCTATTTCTGGAGGATCCTTGCCAAGAGGTTGAAAGACTCGCGGATCTCCACCTTTTTCAACGTCGAGTTCGACAACATAGCGGAGTGCTAACGCTGATAGAAACAGACTCCCGCCTGCTTCTACATAGTCAAAAATCGCTTTCTTGGTTGCGTCAGCGAGAAACGGTTCTGGCAATGTATCTGTTTCTGTATAGAAGACCCATAAGACGGAGAATTCCTCCGGTTGCCTCGCGGTACCCTCATTTTTGAAATTACCGCTTTTGTCTACAACGAGTGTTGTGGTTTTGAAGTTGTCTTTCGCCCAAGCGTAAGCCGCTTCTTCTACCTCGCCGAGTTTATTGTTACCCGCGAGGAGTCCAACGGTTACCTCCGCTGAATACACTGGTATAATCGCACATGCCATAACGAGAACCGTGAGGCATAGGCAGCGAACTATTAACGATTGTTCCATTGTTTTTGAATCCTTACTGTTTTAGAAGTTATACTTGGTGAGTGAGCACATTGACTATATGTTAACATGTATGACAGTTGTTTGTCTATGGGTGTTCGCTATTTCACCAGAGGGGTTCAGTTTTAGTTTTTTTGTTTTATTTTTTCACAGATGTTAATATCTTGACATAAGCAGAAGTCGCGTGAAATATCACGCGACTTATGCTATACTTCACCTTAAAACC